>Ga0131853_10021790_pt1 | contig 11618 bp, 10 predicted proteins | sample TergutLab28metaG_FD_92764 | JGI IMG/M metagenome (GOLD analysis project Ga0131853, IMG submission 92764) | Labiotermes labralis P1 segment gut microbial communities from Petit-Saut dam, French Guiana - Lab288 P1 (version 2) (version 2) | ecosystem: Host-associated > Arthropoda: Insects >...
ATATTTTATGTAACGTAGTATTCCTACATGTTTCAATGCATCCGCATCAACTTCAGGGAATCTGATATTTCTATTTTACTAAAGTTACAAGAATAATTACGATTATAAAAATCACTAAAATCAGTACATTGAAATGTTTATACTTGATGATAAAATACACTGCATACAAAGGCGTGAGCTGTCAAGTCTTATAAGTAGAATACATTACCTACAAGACAGTTCAAATTGTATATGCAGCCATCAAGCAAACAACTTCCACGTGCTTTTATTGCTTACGTTATATACATATATATATATATATACACACACACACACACATAAATGTTGTGCATTTGTGGGCAGTGTTCAGCACGTTTAAAGAAATATTTTGTGCAATGGGCTCGTGGGCCCCTACACTTTGCATATTATTGCCACTTTGTAGCTAGGCCCTTGGGCTAGAGAAATTTGCGTAATGAGGAGGTTCATTATTCGTACTACTGGCTAAATAGTGGGATCATTCAGTCAAGGAAGGTTAAATGGATATGGAATATTGCAAGGCAGAGAGAGAAGCAAGCACAGAGTTGCAGGTGGAGAAACTTGAGGAGAAAAACAGCTTAGAAGGCCTAGGTCTAGATAGGACCACATTAAAATGGACCTTACAGGAATAGGATGGGTGGTCAGCAAGCTCTGGTCAAGGATCAGTGGCTAGCTGTTGCGCACAAGGCAACAAACATAGCGTAAAACTCAGCCCGTTTTTACCCCGAGAAAGAATACCTCTATCTTGAATATGCGTCTGGGCGCGACTGAGTCGTATTAAGTGGTCGTGATGGGAATCCTAACGTTCCTCGAGGGAGTTCAAACCAGACCACTTTATTGACTGTTATTGTGACACTTGTACAAGCTGCTTTTCAATAGCATGGATATGTTTTGCGTCTTACCTGGCCTGCCTCTCTGCATGTTTCTCATCGTAGTCTGCGCGGTATGCAGATACAGTTTCCAGTTGCCCAGCAGGAAGTTCCAAGGCGGTGTGCAGGCGGTGCAGTTGCGGCCGCTGTACGTCCTCTGAAGAGTAGGCATGATACGTGGCATGCGACTGTGAGGTAATGCCACCCAGTGCGGCATCCGGTTGCAGGTCGAATGGAGGACCAGCTGGCCCTGGACGATGGGGACATCGATGGCGACTGTGAATGTATGAAGAGAGCTGTTAATAATGAAGGCAGTAGAGGAGAACTGTTCTTGAAATACTACGTGCCGCTCAGTTGATAAGGGAATTCTCTGCCTGTTACGGAATTCGAAATTTCACAACCCCGTTCACAACAGCCCGCCATTGGTCCTTATCCCGCGGCAAATTCATCCCGTTAAAACCGTCATATTCTATTCCTTAAAGATATTACCCTCATTTGTAAGTCGCGGTCTCCGAAGAGGTCTCGTCCTGTCAGGCGTTCCAACTAAAATCTCGTATATGCACCTTCATCCTCCAACTTTTCATACTCCTTGAAGTGATTACCGTGATATAGATTAATGATAGGGTTTGGCCTACGAAAGACGCCATGAATTCGAAATGTGAACGCAGTATAGGCCTGTGTTCCGAATTATCAGATCTTCCATAAAAATTATGCTTCGGTCGATATTTTATTTAGCAATGGGGTAGATTTCTTTTGGAGTCCTTTGGTCTTCCCTGGTCAATATCATTACACCAATTATTAGTACCCATTAATTCGTCCGCCACTGACTTTATGCAGTCTTAGCAACTGCGAGCGTGGTTGAATACCACACATTAAAAAATTATCGTAGAATATATGAGTCTCAATGTTTATCAAAGAACAACCCGGTAGTGTCCGCAAACATGAATTTCCAAACAACTTGTGGGCCAATAATTTGAGCAAGCTGCAGCAGACCACAAAAATGCCACGTAACTTCTTAACAAATCATAAAATATATAAAGTTTTCTTGTAATACTTGGTGGACTTCCTCACATCATTTACGACATTTGTGTGACTGTATTATACTTTAGGGCAACAATTTATCCTGGATTTTCTGCGACATTCCCCCGAAATAAGACTTATGTCCCGGACTAATTTCGTCCCAGATATTTTCCCTTTTTGGGAGCGTACGTACAACTGCGAAAAGCGACTATTAGCTTCGTCATGTCTGCCTGTCCGTCTGTCCGCGTGGAACTCGGCTCCAACTGTATGGATTTTAATGAAGTCTTACATTTTATGATTTTTCGAAAATCTGTCGAGAAAATTCAAGTGGCATTACATTCTGACAAGAATAACAGGTAACTTACATGAAAGCCTATGTACTATTATGATTTCTCGCTTAATTATTCTCAGAAGGAATAATGTTTCAGACTAACACTGCAGAGAAAATCAAAACACACAATGTATATTCAAACTTTTTTCCCGAAGATCTTACCATTTATGAGATATGGCGGGGAAGTAAGGTACAGCCAGACAGGCCACATATGGCAACATAATGCAGTGCAGAAAAGATGCGATATTCATGACGGATAACGAAGGCAAGAAAACACACACACACACACATAATATTTAAATGTTATTGTTTTGTTATTGATTAATTCCGTCTGATCTCGTAAAATGTTTTAAAGCAACTCTTACCAACTCTGAGAAATTGCGCAACGTCTTATCTGCTATTGCGATCTGTTTAGCCGAACTATTAGATCTAAAGAAGGCCATGAACAAATGAACATTCTTATGTTTCAGTGCAGTTTCAGGCACTTTGCACGAAGACCTGGGTACGTTCGATTGTTGTAGCGACATATATTCGCCATAAAAGCATTGTTGTGCAACACTCAGTATTTTTATATTGTTGACAGTGACGTGTAGCTCAACAACACCCACATAATGCATTGTTATGTTTCCAATGCAACAGTGCTTAGACGAAGTGCCTCTATGTTACGTTATAGTGCACTTCGTATCGCGTTTTATTTTCGACTTTTTTCCACCTTCCTGATTATAATCTTTAGAATGGACACTTTCTTCGGTCTTGTTAGCAACTTTCAAAGAGGATATGACAACAGTACTGCGCACTGAGCACTATACAGTAAAACTGTAGGTGCCATATGAAAAACAGGGCTGTAACGTGTGTACCACTTGCATTGTTATATCATTGCTACCCTCAGTCCCTGAATAGGCTAACGAAAACACAGTAACTTTATTGCACTTTATCTCACGTATTCAAATGTTCACCATTACCCGGTGTTTGCCTTCATAAAGCAATGAATGGGTAAAAAAAGGAACGTCGACAGGTGAAAAGTGGGAAACTTAATAGCTTTATTCTGTCATCACTGATTTTCGTTCAGGCATGTGCTTGGATACACATCGAGAACGGGATCGTCTTTTTTACTACCTCGTAAGTCTGAATAATCGAATGGATGCCAGTTATCAGGGGCAGTCAGTATTCAAAACTGGCACATATCATGTAAATCTGCGGAGCTACGTAGTTTCTTAGGAAGGCCTACGTATTACTGGTGTTGGGAGTTCTGATAATAAGTTGTTAATTTTTGTATTGTGACTTGGGTTGATGACAGGCAGTGCAATGGCATGTAACGGAATGCAAAATTATAATAAACTGAGTAATCAGTAAACGTAGTCAAATAGTGCAGTGAAGATAACTGCCCCTGTGCGTAAGCACCACGCCAGGAACCTGGAGGGGGTTCGTTTTCTGGGACTTTTGAGAGACAGATGGAGGACTCTGCAAACGGAGTATCTCCTATTAATTTAATATGGGCTCCTTTTTGGGCCCAGATTATGTCAGACGTCTGAATCTGGGGGCAATCTGGAAATTCTGTGAAGGATCAGGGCTCCTATGACTTGGTATCAAAGTATGGGGCACAAAGGGCCTGTTTTAAGGCCTAGGTGCATTGGGAGCGAAAGGGCTCGAACCAAATTACTATTCTATTCGATTATAAGCATCACACCATAAATGTGAACAGGGAGCGTACGAAACTCATCATACGTCGTTAACAGATGAACCCGTATTTTCGACTTGGTCTGCGTACTGCAGGTGAAAAACGCCCTGCTACAGCCCTGGACTGAGCTTTGCGGCCTCTTATGTAAGGGAAATACAGGAGCAGCATGTGGGAGGATTCGCAGAAGGGTATGTCATTATCTCTACTGCCGGAACGAGTAGACACTGTGTGGTGTACTGTCTGCAAACACTTGTTGCAAGGATCGGTTTGAGAATATAGTGGTCACACAGCACTGTTATGGTAGGTCTTAATGAAATATGTGTTTGTTCGTCCCTGATTCTGTCCACATGCTTTATTTCTGAAACCACTCGAACGGGTTTCGACTGCACATACTCGCATATCGGGGTTGTACCAAAAAAAAAAACCTGTCGGGCGAGTTTGATTTTGGTCCGTATCAGTCTGGCAGCACGTTTCGTGGGACCCACTTTGAACTCTTTATCCTCCCGTCTCCAATTTGGGCCATCGTGAATGTTTATTCCTTTAGAACTTCACGTGTTCATGGCTGTGAAATGATTCCGACTGGCCGGCTGGGTTATGACACCACCCAGTCGGGTACACAGGAACCGTCATCTTGGAAGAATATGCTGCCTCATTCTTTCCCGTGAAGATGAATGCAGCAAGTTTCTCCGAAACAGTATTACAGACTACACGGAGCCACATCCCACAAGACATCAGTATAAGCGTTTGCAGGTACCACAATTTTATGTCACTGAGATCCAAAACTTTGAATTTGGAACATCTTTCTACGTAATGTGTATGTAATGAGACATTGAAGGCCGTACGTAGTATATAAATGCAGTGTCACATCTCTGTTACTGCTGGTTTTCACACAGTAACCTATAAATCCATCCGTAATGACAAGGGAGGCTTAATACCCCCTCCCCCAAGAAACATTTAAATTGACTTATTCCACGGTTTAAATTGCAGAGTGTACATAACGTGAACTGAGATGAGTGACTATATAAGGACCTGGAAGTAGACGGTGGTAATTTATGTCAAGGCGCTATCCTGGCATTCACATAGAAAGCGCAAAAGAAACAAGTGAAACTCAGATCAAGGGCAGCCTGTAACACACGCAAGGTTAAAATACAGTGCAACTTCAATAAAAGTTTAGAGCCACACCAATGTTCTCGTGAAAACCGTTCCGAAAGTCTTGTGAACTCCGAAATTGAGCACACTTGTCCACTTTCAGTGTCAAACCAGAAATAAAGAGAAGTACTGAACTACAGAAGTTCGTCGAATATCGTGGTGACTTCGCCGTTTTAACTTACAATGCCGATTAATATCTTTAAGGCCAAGCAACTCGTAACTAGGTTAAGGGCACGTGCATGCGTCACCTAGTGAACGCTCGTCGCCCAGGCTAAGGCAGAGTTCATTACAAAAACCAAGTAGGGACCGTTGCAGCCAAGGGGCCGGTACTGCTACTCCTGACTGGGGCGGTCCAGGATTCAAATCTCGGTCCCTTCGAGTGAGTTCTTTATGGCCTTCCTCAGTCTGCCCAAGAAGATACCGGGATATCACTCAAGTTAGAACATGTCGCTTCCTTACGCACACTTTCCAATTCAATACCGTCACAGTTTCTGACACTAACTCCTTAAACGCAGAATTGTTCAGTGCAATGGCACACGGTATGGATACCACGTGGAATTCCGCTGTAGTTTGCCTATGTGACAGCGTCTACAAGGGCCGTCACGTGTACATGGCCTTCGTTTGCATACTGCAAATTGCAGACGACGCCTTATTTAAATTAGCTGTACGCTGTGTCTTCTGCATTTCTGTATTTGGGAGCATAGTAATTTCACTGGAGAAGTTATTACAGGACGCTAAATACTGAAGAGATTATTTGGTTCCAAAGAATTATGATTTATTTAACAGGATCCTCAGGAGAACTAGACTGTGTTTATAGCTTGTGGTATAATGCACCGGCAATGCCGGTGCATTATACCACAAGCTGTAAACACAGTCTAGTGCTCCTGAGGATGGGCGAAATTATCGCCCGAAACATGTTGAGCTGATTGTAATTATCAATAAAATTTGTTATTGTTGCATCTGGTTGGCTGTTTATATTATTGTATCAATGATGCGCGGTCACACAAACATCAAAGGATTCTGGATGTTTCTGTTTATCATCTACAAGATAAAGTTTTCCCTGTCCACGTCATGAAGTCACACAGGGGGAGTGGATGTATATCTCCACCCATCCTTAAACCGGCACTAGATACAGATGAAGACTGCTTCAAGCCCCAGCCTTATTACCTCCCTAGCAAGTGCGCCTGGTATCCACAGAATAAGAGGCCGGGTGGGCTCCAGAGTTGGTCTGGACGCTTTGGAGAACGTCATAAGTCTCCCCTGTCAGGAATCGAACCAATATTCCGCGGACAATCAGCCCGTGCGTCCCGTCACATTGTTCTTCTCGCCCACCGTTGCTCGTGGCAAAGAAAGCTTCAGATACAAAATGTTTAATTTTAAGAAGTACAAGAAAAGCAGATTATCCTAAATCTTTTTTATTATCACCACGCCGAGAAGAGATGGAGGGGCAATTTAAATAAAACTCCACGTATTCTCAGCCTCAGAAATACACGTAGGTCAGTACGGACCTTCACGGTCATGCAGGATCTTGGGGGAAGAAGCGGCCTATATACACTGCAAATTGCGGCGTCGACAAGACATGTTGTGAGCACAGTGGCAAAGAGCAACATTATGGCCATACCAGGAATCGAAGTGTCACCGTTCATCGTGTACTCACTCACTTTATCGACTGAACCATTTCGGTTCGTCTTACGAAATAATATACATAGAAATGATAAATTTTAAATTCCACAATTTATTAACCTTCGCAGTGAAGCAATAAGGGGCTCGGAGCAGAACTCATAAAGTAAAAGGCCCTGTACCACAGACTTATGGTTCTACACAATTGCTGTTTTGATGTTAATATTGAGAATAACTCATAACTTTAGCAAAGATTCTCTTACGTATATTCGGTCGCATACCACCACAAATTTGTGCACTTTTGACGTATTTGTAACTGTTGACTAACAAGCAATACTTTTATGCAAAATATGTATGTTTATGGTCTGCCCCCCCCCCCATGTTTCACATTATAATGGTTCATTAGTTGTCACAATTAAATCGAAAGCTAAAGAAAATGTTCGCACGGCCATCAACGTCTCTCTTTGCACTTAACAAACATGCTACCAGAATAGAGGAGCGTATTTTCCCAAGATTTATTACCACACGTAATATCGGTGCCCAAAAGTAGGCGTCCCTCCAGCCACGCAAGTTCACTCGTCCGTCATGTTATTACTGATTGTAGGAAGTTATAATATACGGCGTTGGAACAACCTCCAACAGCACAGTTTTCATATACATTTGCGTAAAAATCGGTCGTTTCCAAAGTTCAAATGGAAGGACTCACAAGCACACAATGCGGTGATTTCGTACACAATGCGGTGATTTCGTAACTCCCACTTCTTTCCTTTTCAGGAAGGAAAGTAGGCAAAAAACGGCCTTAATGGAAAGACGGTTGTAATAATTGCTTAGTAACGTCTATATTGATTTGCATGTAAAGTGAGTGCATAATGTGTAGGCACCTTGCATGTGCTGGTATTTCTGTAGTCGCTCGAAACCTAGGGAGGTGTAGTTTATGCTGTGGACTCATTTGCAATTTAGATTTGTGGTAGGACGACATAACTGCCACACCGAGCTTCAGACTTATCAGATCAGAATGTGCGCTACTTCTTGGTTGCTGGGCACGAATGAAAATAGTCAATAAAGCTACGTGAGGAAAGCGGGTCAAGGGAAAGCAATCCACTGATCATGATTCAGAAGATATCCGTTTATTGGATACAGTCCATCTGCGTAAAGGTAAAGGTAAACTTGTCCCTAAACACAACATGAAGGCACGTGGGGGAATGGAGATATAGCTCCACCCATTCTTAATTTGGGCAATAGATGTGGTGAATGGTCAGCTTCACGCCCTAGTCGCTTTGCCCCGGAGGAACATCCGCAGTGCCTACCGAACAGGAAGCTGTGTGGGTCCGAGAGCCAGTCTGGTCGTTCTGGAAAAGATTTACATTTTTATCGCTGCCGGGATTCGCACCAAGATTCTTCGAAAGTCCATCCCAGAGCGTAGTCACCGTACCTAGCACTCTGTCTTCATTTCGCGCCGCACAGAAATCGCCGCTTCTCAAAATACAAAGACCGATCGAATAATATTGCGTACGGGAATATTCGACCTTTATCCTTAGGCTCATAGGAAATATATATATATATATATATAAACACACACACACACACACACACACTTAAGGATCTAAAACCAGTATGTCGAATACAAAATAAAGTAAAAATACACCTTCCTATCTTACAGAAATTCAAGTATTCAAGTAACTGGAATAAACAACTGATTATCCTAAAATCGGGAAACGAAAACAAGACGATATAACAAACCCGAACATACAAGGTACAATAAAATAAAATTATATTCCGTGGATATCAATATAAACCTTACCGTGCACGGAAAAAAGATGGCCCTAAACAGAATAATATTGTGTGCGGATAAGTACAGAATATTTGGTGGGTTAACTGCAACTGTTACGCTTTTTTATTTTATTCTGTGGTTGTCACCAGGTTACTTTTGTATCTTTACTTCTGAAAAAAAATTATTTTATGCACTTCGAATACTCTTTGGATGAAGAGGCTGCTCAGTGCAAGGCCGCTATGTATATGCGTTAACACAGAAGTGTTTTGGCCGCAATTCGAATCTGCCATTCACGTTTCCCAGTGACCTAAGACCGAATGCGGCCTAGATGACGCAGGAACTGTGATCAATTACGCCTATTATTATTATTATTATTATCATCATCATCATCATCATCATCATCGTATCACAATCATCACCACCACCACCACTACCACAACAACCACCACCGTTATAAACATGACTGACCAGATTCGTTTACAGTTTCGCATGATAATGCATGGATGCTTAGACTGCACGCGAACTGAAACATTTTAGTTGGCCATAATGAATGATAAAGAGGATTATGGGACATATACTTCAAGCATTTTTAATCACTTTTTAGTTCCCATTTAGTTTTTCGGTAATGTACATTTCTTGTTCTATTCATTTTTTTAAACCTTCTTGTGAATATGTTTACACCTACGATACATGAACTGCCGTCCATGAATATTGACTACTGTCACCTTCCTTACTGGATGCTTATACACAGCCGCTGTGCCAGCGCATGTCAAATCGATTGCTATTTTTGCTACATCAATCACTAGCGAAGAAATGTCAGCGTGTTCGAGGTTCCTCGAATACATACTAATGTTGTCCGTCACGTATCTAAACGCGTCTCCAGAAAACACACAGTTTGTGTGTGTGACACACAGGCCTACACACAACAATAATTCCTTCTGTTCGCCACCCACCATTTCTTACTTGTATTTGCCGATAACTTGTTTGCTGAATTGCTACATACGTTTGAATGAACAATATTCTTGTTTGTAACAACGATATTTCAACTGCAGCTGTTAACACTACCTCTTGCGTTGGGAAGATGAATTTAATTAAATCTGTAGAAGGATTCGATCGTGGCCTATCTCAAGTTACAGCCTGGAAGCAATACAGCATGAGGAAAATTACGTAAAGTGACCCAACTTAAAGAATGATTCTTAGATCACTTAACGACTATTTTCACAACTGAAGGTGTTACATGGTGTTGAACTGATGGGTAGTTAATTGTAAATGACGAGTAAGAACGAATTTTTGGCGGAGATCGTGGTCTGTATCAAAGCACTAAGCAAACATTAGTGAATAAGCACCATCAGTATTACCATGGCCCTATCACTTCCCATTAGTTTGCCACGTAATTAATGCATCTGTTAAAACGCTGGTAAGTACACTAAGAGTTCAAAGACTTCTTTCCCGCTAGGTAAGAAAAGTTGTACAATAAAAGGGTCCGTACAGGTCTGCAACCCCTGTCACATTATAGTGATATCTCCTCCACGTCAGTGTTCCTCAACCTTTGTGAGACCGCGGCCCGGTAAATTCTTTTTTCATAAGACGAGGGCCCGGTCACAACAGATTTACTCGTCAGTACCTTTCCAAATTTTTTTTTTTAAAGTTCATACATTAAACTAACGTAAATATTAATGATTAATTATGGCATAATCATAAAAAGTATTAGTAAAATTATGTGTACGGTGTGGCATGTTGACAGATATAAAATTACATTTGAATTATTTATCAATTACAGGAAAATCTCTCGTGGCCCGGTATAAATGATGCCAGGGCCCGGTACCGGACCGCGGCCCGACGGTTGAGAAACACTGCTCCACGTGGTGTTAAGTTTCGCTTCATAAGCTTCCCTAACCAAGTCTACCTGTCATCTCATGATAATGTGTATCACAGTAATCACGTGTGACTACACCTAGTTCCCTTGCGTGGATTTTACATGTAATAACGAGGGCTCACCCGATATGCGTGTTGGAGTTTGGAGGTATCCGTCCAGCTTTCACTGATGGTGGCATTGTTAGTAACACACGGGGATAAAAACTGCATTAAGTTGCAATTCGCTGGTAGCAGCGGCACGGTTTTGACGATATTGCCGAGACCATCTTGAGGGCCCCAGGCTGACAGATAACGGATAAATCGTGGACGACCTGCATCGGACGAAGTAGCGCAAACGGCCATACACCAGACGTCCCGCGCTATAGCGAAGTTCACAGCCAGCTGACAACGTGGTCTTCTACATGTCGGGAGGGAAGACTAGTCGTTAAAGTCGTGGGGCCCCGCTCCGTCGATACCGGACTTGCGTACTGGGGAACTGGAGCCCCGTCATATACACGATATTCCTAGTCTCCACAACGGCAGGAACACCTTCAGGTACTTAAGAAACAATGTCAATGAACTGGAAATTGATTGAAATCTTGGAAGAAAGCGCTGAAATGAAATTGTCCGGTGTGTGGTGTGGAAGGGACTCGGGACTTCCAGCATCAGTGGTCCGCTTCTGTCTTCAGGAAGCTAAATTTTGCCCAAATTTGACTCTAAATATAATTAATTTTGCAGAAAATTAATTTAAACTTCACAACTGTTTTTAGTGCCAATGTCCATGTACCTCAGTCATATATTGCTGTACTTACATCATTACCAACTTACATTACGGTAACATGTTTTCAGTTGCCAAGTTGGCTCTAGAACCTCGTTCGTTATAGCATACATTGCAATATATGTATTTTGGGGTAAACCGCTCCAGGCCCACAGCCTAGAACAAATTTACCGTCAAAAAATAAGTGTAAAACAGTATAAAATTAATTTAACTTTTATACACAGCACATGTAAATTTGAAAAGCATAAAAAATCTTTCCTTAGCAAAAACTATGAACAAACTTTCCCCAATAAAAAGCATAAACAATCTAATGCACATGAAAAGGATAAATAATCTTTTCTTAGTGAAAACTATAATCGAACGCGTCATGCGCACGCGCGTGCTACGTCAGCCGATAGTATTCCTCCGCGTTCGTTGTAGCATCCTGATTTTATTGATAAAAACTGTTCGTTGTAGCATCCTAATTTTATTGATAAAACTGTTCGTTATAGCATCCTGATTTTATTGATAACTGTTCGTCGTAGCATCCTGAT
>Ga0131853_10021791_pt1 | contig 11618 bp, 7 predicted proteins | sample TergutLab28metaG_FD_92764 | JGI IMG/M metagenome (GOLD analysis project Ga0131853, IMG submission 92764) | Labiotermes labralis P1 segment gut microbial communities from Petit-Saut dam, French Guiana - Lab288 P1 (version 2) (version 2) | ecosystem: Host-associated > Arthropoda: Insects >...
AGGATTGATAATAGTACCTTCGAGAGGGTGGAAGGGTTTAAATATTTGGGAACAACTTTAACAAATCAAAATTCTATTGCAGAAGAAATTAAGAGCAGATTGAGGTCAGGAAATGCTTGCTATTATTCGGTGCAGAATCTTTTGTCTTCCAGGTTGCTATCCAAAAATTTAAAGATCAAGATATATATATAACTATAATTTTGCCTGTTGTTTTGTATGGGTGTGAAACTTGGCCGCTGACATTGCGGGAGGAAAGGAAGCTGAGGGTGTTTGAGAACATGGTGATGAGGAGAATATTTGGACCTAGGGGGGATGAGGTAACAGGGGAATGGAGGAGATTGCATAATGAGGAGCTAAATGATTTGTACTCCTCACCCAATATTGTGCGGGTGATAAAATTGAGAAGAATGAGATGGGCTGGGCGTGTGGCGCGTATGGTTGAGGAGAGTCTTGGTGGGGAAACCGGAGGGAAAGAGACCACTGGGGAGACCTAGGCGTAGATGGGTGGATAATATTAGGATGGATCTCCAGGAGGTGGGATGTGGGTATATGGACTGGATTGGGCGTGTCCAGGATAGAGATAGGTGATGGACGCTTGTGAGTGCGGTAATGAACCTTCGGGTTCCGTGAAATCCGGGGAATTTCTTGACTAGCTGCAAACCAGTTAGCTTCTCAAGAAGGACTCTGCACCATTGAGTAAGTAAGTAAGACTCACTTCCTGTTCCTCCTGTCTTGATCTTGGGCCTGTATTTACAGTTTTTAATACCGTCAATCCAGAGTAAGATTATAGGTCAATATTCCTGTGAATGGCTGTAAAGAAGAGCTCATACTAGGTAACCACACTTTACGTGAGATGTTAATTTGATGAAGCATTTTGTGTTTTCAACACGTGGCTGTACAGGCATCAGCTTAAACCTGTGCGTTAGAAATGGATCTTTACTATATACTTCAGGTCTTAATATGTACGTTTCAGTAATATCTTTGGGAGTTTGCTGTTGCTTACCTTTGTATCCTGTTGTAATGATTGGCCTTCAGCGAGGTTGTGGTTGTTGATATGTTCTGTTGTTAATAAGTGGCTTCCATCATGTAGCTTCTACTTCAGAGAAGTATACGTGATTACAAATTTCAAGAATTTTTTTTTATTCTGAAAGTTCTCATTGTGAATCATTCCACATGATTAAATTGCTTATTAATCATTTCTGGTCCCACCCAGATTATTTTACAGTTGTAGAACAGTGTTGTTGGTTAAGTGATGATGGTATTTTCTCTATCCATTTTTACAGGTACTGTATTCAGTTTTAATGTGATTCTTGACCTTATTGCTATACATCTGTTTGTACGTAGCACTATGACGCAAGTACTCAGCGGGATAGCCATACTTCTCACCCTATTTTGTATTCCACTAGTTCTCTACAGTCTAGGATTGTAAGTATTTATTCTAACACCAATTCCTGTTATTAATCACTTTCTTGTGTCTCCATTTTATGTGCCTTTGTGGCTCTTCTTTTTTCTCCGCTATATCCCTGATCTGCCTACGCGTCTGTCCATAATCATTTTAGAGTTGCATATTTTAATTGCTGAAGTTCACAGTGTCACAACTGTTTGCTACTTGTGAAGTTGTGGAATTCTGTGGAATCTTATTATAACATCCATTGAGGTATTAATTTAATTAGAGTTTATGTAGATTTAATAGCTTTGATAGGTATTTTAATAAAACTAGTAAAAATCCTGCACTAATGTCAAATGACATTAGTGCAGGATTTTTACTAGTTTTATTAAAATACCTATCAAAGCTATTAAATCTACATAAACTATAATTAATTCAGCACTTTTATCTTGAAGCTTTTGTGGTGACAGACTTCACTAACATTTTGGGCTGAAGGCTACATCTGGTGGGTCAAGGAAACACGGCATTTTAGAGACCAACTTTGTCTCCAGTCATCAGGGTTCTGATGTGATTCAACATCCAGTCTTCCAAAATTATATACAAGGCTGTTGCTTACATATATAATTTGGGTGTTGGATCATATCAGAACCCTAATGATGGAGATGGAGTTGGTCCCAGATACATTGGTCTACTTGATCCACTGAATGTAGCACTCAGCCCAAGATTTTAGTGGAGTCTATTTTGACAAAAGCTTCAGGACAAAACTGCTCCCCTCAGTGTGGAATTTGTAATAGTTTTAACCCTTTAAACTCCGAGTTAAATCCCATCTACCATCTGCTGGCATTACTAGGAGCTTACCATATTCTCCACTTTAGCAGGATAAGGGTTAATTTAATTAATTTAAGAACTCTTCATATATGTAAAACTAAATGATATGGTAAGAATCAGTTTCAGATTATTGGCTGGATATGGAGGCAATGCTAAAACATTTTGCTATAAGCATTGTATTTTGTTGTAATTCTTCATTGTAGTAAAACAGTGCATTTGGTCATAAACACTGATTTTCTGACTACGTTGCCACTGTCTGCAGAACAATGAAAGCCATGTAGTTTATCATAATAATGACCATCACTGCCATCACATTTTGTGCCTACTTCCTTTCATGGAAGAAAATGAGGAGTTCCACACATAAGTTAGAAAGCTTAGTTTCATACTGCATAAACGTATGGTCAACTTTTTTTTCCCCCTCTTCTGTCTTCTTATTTGTTCAGCTTGCTGCCTTGGTGACTTTACTCTTGACAAAAGTACTTCCAGTACTAATCAAAAAGGAGGCCGAGTGGGTTTCAGTACCAGTCGGAAAGCTTTGGGACAGAGGAAAATCTTTTGCTCCTGGTGGGAGTCGAACCTTGATGTTTATGTCTAGCAGTTAGGACTGGAAACTAGATAATGGTGTATAATATTCATAGTCAGTGGGAAGAAGCTTATTAATTTTGCTTTGGATTGGTGGAAGCAGTTTGTCAGAGGACACAGCACTTACTCAGTTTTATTTTATGAAGTCTCTTTCAGGAGGGCTGAAACCTGACAGCTTCACTTCGAGTGTGACCTTTTGTAAGGCTAAAAATCACTGCTGTAGGAAAGTAGGCTTCATGTTCTTGCTTGCAACTGCTTATTCATCTCTGCAGACAAGTGTTGGTTCATTTATACATTGTCAGTGCTTATGCTATTTGATTCTAATGACCCTATTACCTCTGCTTTTTGCTTTCATAGAAATATTCTTTGTCTGATTCATAACAGTGTAAAGTTTACTTTATTTTGACTGTGCTGTTTTGTTGTTGTAGTTGTTAGATTTGTATAATTCACATAGTTTTTTCACACTTGTGAACTTTGATTAATGTAATCTGCTGCATCACATAATAGTGCAGTATAAGAAACCCACATTACTTTTCTCAGTATAGTCACACATATGTCTGGCACCAGTTCTCGAATGCTAGAATATCATCACATTATTGAAAACTTCTCAGGTTTGTTGTTTTGCCATTTTTGTTGCGTTATTAGAAAATTATTTTCTCCTTTAGTTGAGTGAACAGTTACAGTGTGTGTTCCCATGTATAACTTGTTTGGGTTGCATTGTGTTTCAGTGTGTGAATTTGATGTGACATTTAAGAGTGTCATGAAGCAGACTACATGTTCCTTCTTTGTGCTTGCAGCCATGGGTGCAAGTTTTACTTATATTGTTTGCTTTATCCCACTGACATCATTCACAAAACTTCCTGCTATGCCTTTATCATTCTAAGCTGTGATGCACAAAGTGCAGAGAAACCTTGACTTCCAATTGAAACTTAAGAATAGCATTATTAGCTTTTTTTCTCTTTCACTGTGGTTGTGTGAAATTTTAACAGTAAATAGTAGTTATGTGTCATTTGTGTTTGTCTGGGTGAACTGCTTGTTTTAATAATGTTTCTTGAACTTTTACTGGTTTCTTATTTTTACTGAAATAGTTTTGTAAAGCAGATTTTTAATATTTTATCTTGTGACCTTGTTCAGCATGTTTTTACATATGTCAGGTTGTAGTCTGATCTTTTGAATGGTTTGTAATAATAATTTAGATACTGAAATGTAATATGTTGTCCTCTCAGATTTCAGTTAATAAATGATATGACAACTTTGCTATTTCTGATGGTAATAGTGGCACAAGGGACTTGTTCGACAGCTGCAAGGAGATACTAACACTAATATAACTCTTTCATTTATGTTGTAGACTTACATTTATTATCAGTTTGCAGGGTTGTGTCAAACTAATGTTGGTTTATTTATTTGTTTATTTGATTACACCTTTCTCAGCTGCACAGGTTGTGTAGCATTAAAGGGGAACATTATTGTGAATGGTAAATTGTGAATGATGTTGAGGGAAATTATAGCATTCATGTTTTTTTGTTTCTATGTTCCATGCTGAAACTGAAATATTGATACTTAATGCTGTAAATGTATAAACTACAGATACAGAGTTCATTCAGAAATTATAATTAGACTGTTCTAATGTTGGCGTGAGTGTTTGTATTTGTAGTTTTTATGGCAATAAAATTATGGCCTTCTGGGTTTTGACACCAAGTTGTCTTGCAAGAGGGTACCAACATTTCAGAGGTAAATACTAGTACCATGTCCATGAAGATACAGTAGTGTGCCTCATGTGGTGTCATAAACCATATCACAGTATGTGTTTAGATATTGTTTAGATTTCTGTTGAAATGTGCCTGTTGTTGACAGGTATTTGACAATTTTTAAATATGGTGTTCATATTCTGTTAGACAAAGTTGAATTATGGTGGTACCGACTTTAAACCTTAAACTAATTTATGATATGTAAGTCCTTCTGCAACTTTTTTGCAGAGTATCTCTTGATTTTGATGGATATTTGGATAAGTTAAACTTATTAAAAATTATGTACAGTGGAATGTGTTCATGTTTATCTAAGATGAAGAAAATTCTACTCAAACACATCATAGTATAGCATAATTAAACTGAGTTTATTAGTTTGAAGTACAGTTTATTGTACCTTGCTTTATTTCCAAAGCATATTTCAATAATTTGTTCAGTTTAATTTTTTAACCATTACTTTGCATGAGATTTCATATATACAGTGTACTAGCTTCTGTGCTAATGTAGTACACTGTACAGTTAACAATCCCATTTCTTTTGAGGACATAATATAACTTACGAGATTTACATGAAATTAATTTTCCTTTCCTGCAAAATGTTACAGTGAGACGAGAGTCAGAATTTTCTGAGGTTTAATACACTTAGGCAGTGTATAGTGTTACATAGATTAAAAATACAGTAATATGTTTGCAGAATTCTATATAACTTGCTTGTAATTCTCTTTCAGATGTCTCTTTGGTACAGTAAAGGCTACACTGATCATTTTATTTGTAATATTTGGCTTTGTACCAGTGTTGTTCAGATATGTGTACCCTCTGCAGAGATCAGTGATATTCCTTAATTTTGGTGAGTGTAAGATATGCTCTCTTTTTTTAAGTTAATCGGGATTTTGTTTAAACTAACTTTCCAGAAGAGAGTCATTCTGATTAGTTAATACTTGTTTAGCTGATCAAGAAATTGTTTCTCCTGGAACCTAAACGTTTATTTCCATGTTCACAAGAGCCCACCACTGCAGCCAGTTAAACCCAGTCCATGTTAAGAAATAAGCAGCTTCTTTTTTCAGTTGTTTGTTGTAAGAAAATGGGTGCAAAGAACAGGCACTTTCAGTGATATTACAGTAAATTTGTATCCGCTACTGCTGATGTTTTAAAAATAGCAGTAATGGGCATCATATGTTGGTGGAAGAGTTGCAAGAAGTGCATGAAGTATACATTTGTTCTTGCTTAGTAACTCATAATTTATAGAACAGTTGTTGGTACTAAAATGTATAAATTAATTCTTTCAGTTAAATGGCCTCACATTGAAAACTTGCGTTCCCCAGATAAACTTGGCCTACCAGCGACTAGGAACTTCTACATAACAACTGATGAAGATGTCACCCTTGGAGTATGGTTAGTCTCCTTTTCATGAGTCAGAGCAAATTGCTTGTTTGTCTTGTCATCTTGAAGCCTGTCATTGTGTATGCCTTGACTGTTTATATAAAGTTAGTACTTAACTCTTAGTGTTATATTTAATGTATTCCCAGCAGCAAGTTCGGGCCCACATATTCCCATTTGAAATGTAAGATACCATGGAAATGCTGTTATCATCATTTGTTTGTTTTGGAATTTTTGGCTGTTTGCTAAGTTATTTGGTGTTTTCCCCATGATTGCCAAAAGAGGCATATATTTATTTGCTCTTTGTTTGATATACTGTTCTACAGTTATCATTTTTCATTCATAGATCACAAAATTTCCTATTCATTCACAAAGACTGATTTGTAAGAGTCGATAACTACACTGCCTAGTTCATTGGAATTCCTGTAGGTATACAGAGTTATCTTCATGCAGTGTCTTATATGAAGGACATGAAGATGGTTGTGGTGTATGAGGTATCTTATTGGAGACAATTAGAATGTTAAACTGGACGGTGAATTGAAGTAAATGATCATAGCATATTGACTCTTATAACATCTTTGTATTGTTCTTGTTGCCTTAATCTTGGCTGATTTATCTGAAAATGGTTTGATCTGCAGATTGTGCAAAACTGTTTTCAGGCATATTTTGCCAGCATCACTAATGAATGACTCTGTGAATGCTAATGACTCATTCTATGAAGAAGCACTGAGTCATGGAGAGCCAGTGATAGTGTACATGCATGGCAACGCAGGTTCCCGAGGCGGCTCACATCGTGTTGAGCTGTACACCCTGCTTAGGAGGATGAATTATCATGTCATCACTTTTGACTACAGGAGTAAGATCTGTAATCATTCATTATTAGTTAGTTACATAGGAAGGTTCAGTTATCAGATTGTTCTCTAATTGAATGCCAGCTGTAATGGACACACAAGAGAATGGCAGACAGGCATAGATTTAAATTTTACCCATGAATTATCATTATGTACAAAGAAGACCCAGAGCAGAGATGAGATTCCTGCCTGAATTCATTCTTTCTGTTCTGATTAACACTTATTTTGTTAGAGTAATCAGTTTTTTGTCTTCTTTATTAAGGTTATGGTGATTCAAGTCCTGTATCTCCAACAGAAATGGGTGTAGTGTCTGATGGAAAATACGTGTTCAAGTGGGTTCAGCAAAGAACAAAGACATCCCCATTGTATGTGTGGGGTCACTCTCTAGGCACAGGGTAAGTGTGTCAAAGAAGATATACTGTTTACATTCATGAATACAGTCTATTTTATTGATTGAGTAACAAATCTACCTGTCATCAAGTCACAGCGAATTTGGGAATGAAATGTGATTCGCATTGTTCATTACTGGAAAGTGAGGTAATGATGGTCTGCTTGAGAGTGGTGTACTGCTCAAGGCTCCTAGTTCAGTCATCCATTCTGTGTTGCAACATCTTTTCCAGTGCACCCTGAAGCTGAACTCTGATATTGCACCTGAGCGTATTGCAAATGATGGGTCATATCTGGAATACAGACCTTTCACATACCTCCAAAAAAAAAAATGGGAGATCGTTGAGGAGGTCGTGGCAGCCATCGGTCTGAGGATGCTGGAATGTTTCTTGCTACCTATATCTGCTTATTTTTGCAATTAATACCAGAGAATGTTCAAATAAGTTTTTGTGCAGGTGAAAATGAGTTCTGTGATGTTTATTTTCCTTCCAGAGTGAGTTCACATGCTTTGTCTTTACTCGCTCAAGAAGGAAAGAAAGCAGATGGACTGATTCTGGAATCACCATTCAACAATCTCAGGGATGAGCTCAGTGAACACCCATTTTCAAAGGTTAGAAGAATAGTTATAGAAATATAAGTCACTGGTATTTAGCCTCCCAAGATGATTTGTTTAAACTGTATATGCAGCCCATGCTCATACACAGCATGGAATTATATATGTGTGTACAAAATGTGGTTTGGAGGAATTTGGTGAAGTATGTAGCCTCCCTGGTTTCAGTGTCCCTGCATTCTGTGGTAACAGTTAAATATATCTTCTGCCTTGTGTCTGACATAAATGTCCTGTATCCACTGTATGTGAGGCTCATTTTCTCATAACACACTAAGTGTGTGGAGCAGGGTCTCTGAAAAATTGATATTTACTTAGTTGCTCAAAAAATTTCCCACTTGTGTGGGACCTGAAGGTTTATCACTGTATTTACAAAAGCTTTCCCTAGGACTATATGTTGAGACAATTGAATTCAGTCCATGCATTCATGTTATTTAGCTAAGCTTCTTCGCATTGGATATTCCTTTTATAGTGTCTCTGAGCGTTGCAGGGATATTCCAGAAGATGTAGGCTTTTTATGTGATAAAGCTGCTGTGCTCAGAGATACAGTAAATGGGACATTCTGTATCTTCCAATTTATTCTTTGGTTTTCCAACTTGCTTCTTCTTTTTATGTTTTATTACCAAAATGTAGTATGTATTTCTCATGTTATCCTTATGTCTTTTGTATTCAGACCATCACATCCACTGTGCTTTATGAGATTCAACAAATAACCGGAGAGATTTTGTAAAATACTTGCTGTACTGACACTAACCTTTAGTGGGTGTGGTTACTTTAAAGAGCTTACTGCTTGAGTTTGTATATGCATTCTAGCAATGGTGCATTGTTTGGGAATTCTTTTGGAACAACTTATGAATCTTTTAATCACTGGATTAAAATATGTCACCTCATTGGTGTTACTTGTAGTTGCAGAGAGACATCAGAGTCATTAAGTGCAAATTTATATAATCACCCTGCTTACTGTTAAAATGAATTACAATCATAGGTAAATTATGCCAAGGGCAAGTTGCAGCTAGTCAGGGAAAGGATTGATAAATTCGGAAATATTTATGATCATATTCTGTAAAAGCTACATGTTAATATTTCCATTCTATTCCATTCCATCTATGGCGCTGTAGTCCCTTCTGTGCCCTGGCATCCCTCAGAAGATGCCTCCATTCTTTGTATTTTGCTCTTCTCCTCCATCCTTGTATTGCTAGGATCTGCGATGTGTCCCTCCTGATGACATCCATCTTGTTCTTAGTTTACCCACTTGTCTTGTATTTTGAAATTTCCCATTAAGAACCTTTTCTGGGAACCTTTCATCTTCCATTCTTATGATATGACCCGCTAATATCATCCACGATATTTAGATCTTTGTACAAATTATGAATTTCACTATTCCATCTAGGACGCCAGCATCCTGTGTCTTGTATTGGGCCATAAATTCTTCGTAATATTCTCCCTTCAAACGTACTTAGCATTTGTTCTGTCATTATTTTGGTGGATTTGTCTAGACAGTTGGCAGAGATGAATAGGCTGTATTAGCAGCTAGGATTCTAGCTTTGATTTCTTCTGTTTCATCATTATTATTAGGGATTACAGTCCCCAGGTATTTGAAGCTCCTAGCAATTTCATTGTCATGATCTTTAATTGCCAGTATTTTGTTTATTCTTCTTGTTCACCTATTTTGTACCATTGCTTTTATTTTTTTGACTCTGATGTTGAGCCCTACTTCTTTAGCTTTCTCTTTTAGCTCTTTGTATACTTCAGAAACAGCTCTTAGTTTCTTCTTATAATATTTATATCATCTGCCTATCCTGTTAGCTGCACTGATCTCTAAAATATTGTGGATTTAACTTCAACTGACAGCTATCTACAATGCTGTATTAAAGAAGTTGGGTGCTAATCCATCTTCTTGTTTCAAGCCATTTCCTACCTTAAAACCATCAGTCATAATTAGTCCTGTCTTAACATGGTAGGTCAAGTCATTCGTTTTTCTTTTTATTAACTTTATCAATTTATTTGGAATTCAAGAAAGTGTCATTATTTCATATAGGTTGTTTGTTCATATGCTGTTTTAGGCCCTCTGAAAAGCAATGAAAATCTGATGTATTTCTACACTGTATTCACAGCCTTTTTCCAACAAATTTTTAGCTGTAAAAATTTGGTCCATAGCTGATTTTCCTGCTCTAAATCCTGCCTGGTATTCACCAATTATATGATCATATGTTTTTTAAGTCTGTTATTGAGAACTGTGGTTAGTATTTTTTATCCTGTGCATAATAATGATATTCCTTTATCATTGTGACACTGTATTTTCTTACCCTTGTTTTTATATATTGGGACTATTATATTTGTTTTCCATTCCATAGGCACTTTCTGTTCTATCCATATCCTTTTAATTAAGTTATGCGGCATATTTGTTAATAGCTGTCCTCATTTCTTTAGAATTAGATGGGGGTGCTTTAGTACTTGTCATTGATTGTATGGCTGGTTCTATGTCTAGTATATCTGGTGGTTCATTTTCCTGTTCCTCTTTTCTTTCTATTTGATATGTATGTTTGTTATCAAGAAGACCAAGTACGTGGCCATGTCTCGAGATCAGGATGCAGGATGAAGTCACAGTATAAAGACTGACAGTAGTTCCTTTGAAAGGATGGAAGAGTTCAAATATTTTGGAACACTCTTAACAGATTAAAATTCTATTCAGGCAGAGATTAAGAGCTGACTGAAGTCAGGGAGAGCTTACTGTCATTCGGTGCAGAATCTTTTGTCTTGCAGTTTCCTATCAAAAAATTTAAAGATTAAGGTATAAGAACTATAATTTTGCCTATTGATGTGTATGGGTGTGAAACTTGGTCACTCACATTGAGGGAGGAATGTAGGCTGAGGATGTTTAAGAATAGGATGCTAAGGAGAATATTTGGGCCTAAGAGGGACGAGGTAATAGGGGAGTGCAGAAAACTACATAATGAATAGTGTAATGATTTGTACTCCTCATCAAATATTGTTCAGGTGATAAAATTGAGAAGAATGAGATGGGAGGGGCATGTGGCTCGTATTGGGGATTGAGGAGGTGTATTCAGGGTTTTGGTGGGGAAACCTGAGGGAAAGAGACCACTTGGAAGACCCAGGCATAGACGGGAGGATAATATAAAGATGGATCTTCAGGCAGTGGGATGTGGGGTCATGGACTGGATCAGGATAGGGACAGGTAGCGGGCGCTTGTGAACATGGCAATGTACTTTCGGGTTCCATAAAGTGTGGGCAATATCTTGACTAGCTGAAAACTGGTTACCTTCTCAAGAAGGACTCTGCTCCATGGAGTGAGTGAGTAAGTAAGTAAGTAAGTATGTGCATTATCAAGGGAAGTATTACATTCAAGTGTTGTTGCATTTAGGAGATACTAGGAGTAGGTTTTCCACCTATTCTTTCTATCTTCTGCATTAGATATGATCTGACCATTTGTGCCTGTACATAAATTTGTATACGGTTTAAAACCACCCTTAAGTAAACCAACCTCTTTTTATGCCTACCTGATGTGCTTTTCCTTAATATTTTCTGTATGCAGTTATCTGTTTGAATTCATTCATTGTTTGTAGATATTTTATGGGCTGTTTTCTGGGGTCTGTCATATTCTAGTCTTTTGGATATTGTTGATCTATCAGTCTAATTTTTATATGGTACATTCTTCTCATCTATAGCTGTTTTGCATTCCTCATCAAACCATCCTTTATTATCTGGTTGTGGCTGGCATTGTAATATTTGTTATGCTTTTTCCACTATTACTTCATTTAACTATTTCCATTCTGCATCTAAATGAGTCAGTTCTTCCCCAGCTCATTCTTTCTTAATCTTTTCCAATTCTTTTCC
>Ga0131853_10021792_pt1 | contig 11617 bp, 13 predicted proteins | sample TergutLab28metaG_FD_92764 | JGI IMG/M metagenome (GOLD analysis project Ga0131853, IMG submission 92764) | Labiotermes labralis P1 segment gut microbial communities from Petit-Saut dam, French Guiana - Lab288 P1 (version 2) (version 2) | ecosystem: Host-associated > Arthropoda: Insects >...
GAATTCTTTGCGGGAATAAGCGGAGATATTCCAGCGAAGAAGCATGAGGAAGAGAGCAAGAAGGTTGATGCGAGAAATATTAGAGATGAGTTTGAGGAAGATGAGTGCAGATGTGGGAAGCACTAAGGAGTTTTGTTAAGTAATTTGGTTTGATGGAAGTAGTCGGCAAAAGCCGAGGATATAGCTTACGAAAACAAGGCTTCGCCCTGCGGGCTACACAAAGTTTTCTTAAAGCTATATCCTCGGCTTTCGCCTCTTCATCGATAAAGGCAAGGGGTTACTTAGCAAAACTACCTTAGCTAGAGAGCGGGAAGAGCAAGAGAGCTTAGCTAGTGTACGAGACGCGTCGTGAACTAGCTAAACTCTTTTTTTCCGCTTTTTTCTTTTCCTGCGCTCTCCAGCTAGTCTCGTGAGAGACGGCCCTGCTCCTGCCCTTGGCGATGGCGAGGCGGAAGCCGTGGATATAGCTTTAAGAAAACTTTGCGAAGCGTCAGATATTTTGTTTGTAAAACAGAATATCTGGGGTGTAGCCTTGTTTTCGTAAGCTATGTCCACGGCTTCCGCCGACCCTTTCCCCAACAAAAAAAGCCGTCTCTCACGAGACAGCATTTTCTTATTCTTCTGGCACTTCTACTATCTCTGGCATTTCCTGCTCGAAAGATATCATCAAATCTTTATACCAGTTCAGCGTACCAAGGTAAACATCGTAAACTTCCTCTGGCTGTATATTATTCAATATCAATATACGAGATATAGATGTCCAGTCACAGTTTTCGTAAAGCAAAATAAACTCAAGAACATCAAAGTAAGGCCCTTTGCGCTTAACGAGCGCTTGTTTTATATTCTCTGATACAGACACAAGAGTTAGCGCCTCGTCGGTACTTCTGTCAAGTATAACATCTAGCATAGAAAACAGACCCATCAAGAATAAACTTTCCGACTCTTTTTCCAGCTTAAACAATACCGCAAGTTGCTCAGCAAACCTTGCCCTTATAAGAGACAATTTGTTTATCTCGTTAGGTTTGTCAGATGCCATTGTAGTTGATGCTGCAGTTGAACACCATTTACGTATTTCGTTTTGCCCAAGCATAGCCGCTGCGTGGGTTATACTGTTAATTTGTTGCCCAAAACCTTGTGCAGAATTAACAAACCTTAGCAAAGATACCGTAAGGGCAACGTCATTTTGTATAAGTTTAGCAACTTTATCAATGTCAAAGTCATCATGGTGAACTTCGTTAAGTAATTGTATGGATATCATCTTTAAAGGAGAAACCTCGGTTTCGCCAAAAGAGATAGGTGTTCTATAAAAACGCCCCTCCAAGAAATTATAACCAGAAGCTTTTGCCAAATTAAACATATTGTAAGTATTTACATGCGTAGCTATAAAAATGGCAGTTTGATATTCTTTCATAAGCCTCATAGCGTCTTTTTTGTTTGCAGTATTTTGGTCTACAATAATGTAGTCCATAAACGGAAGCAACGGACGATAAGTCTCAAATTCTTTTGGCAATTTAAGCGCAAATTTATACCCTTCCGCTTTAAACTTTTTGATGGCATCTATATACATGCCTTCAGAGGTCACAGACGAGTCTAACCTAAGTATTATGCTACCTGGAGGAGGCCCAATAGTACCTTTGCGTTGCAATCCACCAAGTAAATTGATGTTAGATATAGGTACAAAAATAGGCTTTCCTGTGGTAAATGGCTCAAGACCTACTTCATCAAGTAGTTCAAACAACTTAGAGTCAATATTCCCATCTAATGCGTGGGTTAATTTTTGGTCAAAAATTATAGGGTTTTCTGCTCTTTGAAATCTAAAGTAATACGCCTCTACGGCTAAGTTTTGGTCAAAAATTGGTACTGGAATAACAAATAGTTTCAAAACAACCACACTCCTTCTAATAAGCTATATGAAATCATGATACTACTAAAACGCAAAATTTGCAATCTTATAACAGAAATATTTTCACAAAAATTTTAGTATAATTTAGAAAGCAGTGAAAAAATAATAAAAAATTACACAATAAAGGGGATTTTAAGATGACAAATTTGCAAGGATTAATTTTAGGGCTGTTGCAAGGACTTGCGGAATTCTTACCAATTTCTAGCTCGGGACATTTGCTTCTAATGCAAAGAATCTTTGGAATACAAGAAGGATTGCTAACTTTTAATGTAGTTGTACATATTGGAACTTTAGTTCCTGTACTAATTATTTATTATTCTAGGGTGAAATCTCTAATTAAAAATCCATTCCAGAAACTTATGTTTTTGTTAGCTGTTGGAACTTTGCCAGCGGTTTTTGTTGCCCTATTTTTTGGAGATTTTGTTGACCAGCTTTTTACTGGAAATTTCTTAGGAATAGGCTTTATAATAACAAGTATTTTCCTATTAATCACAGATTATACTCCACCAGGCAAAAAAGGCATGGATAAAATTAATTTTAAAGACGCATTGTTTATAGGAGTTATTCAAGCGATTGCAATTATGCCTGGGATTTCTCGCTCGGGAAGCACTATCACGGGAGCGGTTGCAAGAGATATCGACAGAGAAGCCGCCGCAAATTTTTCATTTATGCTGGCAATACCTGCGATAATGGGGGCAGCTGTTTTGGAAATAAGCCATATAATATCAGGCGCAAGCCAGATGGGTACGATTTTTTCTGCACCGATGTTTGTGGGCTTTGCGGCTGCGATGGTGTCGGGGTTTTTCGCTATAAAAATAATGCTAAAGCTTATTGTTAGTAGCAAATTGAAGTACTTTGCTTATTATATGTTCGCTGTCGGAGTTTTGATTTTGTTTGACCAGCACTTTACAAACTTGATATACTAGAGGTAAAAAAGGAAAGAGTGATGACAAAAATGAAATGCAAAGACATAATAAACCAAATGCGTACATTAGCTCCAGAGAATTTGGCAATGAGCTGGGATAACACAGGTTTTATGGTGGGGGATCTGGATAGCGATGTGCAGAAAATATTGCTGGCACTAGACATAACAGATGATGTTGTAGAAGAAGCAATGCAAAAATCTGCAAATCTTATAATAACCCACCATCCAGTATTGTATAAAGACTTCAAAAGCATAACAACACAAACGGCTGTAGGCAGAAGAGTGATAAAACTTATACAAAACAATATTGCGGTATATTCTTCCCACACCAACTTGGACATGTGCGACGGCGGAGTAAATGACGCATTGTTTAGCGTGCTAGAGCTAACGAAAAAAGAAAAATTGATGGAACAAAATACCCCGCTAGATATTGCTATGGCAGGTAGAGTTGGTGAGCTTAAAACGCCAATGACCCTAGAGGAATTTGCAGAATTTACAAAGAAAAAACTAAACCTACAAGGTATACGCTTTGTAGGCGACGAGGCCACAAAAATAACCAAAGTAGCTTTGTGCGCTGGCGCAGCATCGGATAAACAAATGTTTGACCTAGCAGTAAAAAATGGCGCAGAAGTTTATATAACAGGGGATATCTGCTACCACGACGGACAAAAAGCACAAGACATGGGTTTGTGCCTAATAGACGCAACCCACTACGCCAGCGAAAATGTAGTTTTTAACACCCTAAAAAAATACCTACAAGACAATCTAAAAGGCGTAGAAACAATAATATCTGGATGCGACGGTCAAGTTTTCAAAGTAATATAGTCAGGGTGACAAAGGGTACTATTTTACCGCCACTGGTTTTCTGCTTTTCCTGCTTTTTTCTTTTCCTCTCTCCCGCTCGAATCGTGAGAGACGGCTCTCGTTCTTGCCCTTGGCGACAGCGAGGCGGAAGACGTGGATATAGCTTAAAGAAAACTTTGCGAAGCGTCAGATATTCTGTTTGCAAAACAGGATATCTGGGGTGTAGCCTTGTTTTCGTAAGCTATATCCACGTCTTCTGCCGACCCTTTCCCCATTCCCCAACCAAAAAAAGAAGCCGCCTCTCACGAGACGACCCCATTCTTACTATATTTATAAGCTAGTATTACCAGCCATTTGTCTTTTTTGGTTTTCTATCATTTTTTTAACCATATAACCACCTACTGAACCGTTTTGAGCAGAAGTTAAGTCACCGTTATAACCTTGTTTTAAAGGTACACCGATTTCGTTAGCAACTTCGTACTTAAACGCATCAAGAGCAGCTCTGGCTTCTGGAACGCTCGATTTACTTGACATTAATATCACCTCCTCGATACTATTATGTGCAGTCGTTGTCCTGATATGCTGGTATTTGTTGAAAACTAACAATTACCTGTAGAGATTTTAGTACATATGTATTAAACTATTTTAAAAAGGAGGTGCAAAACTGTGATTAAAATATCCAACTTTTATACATATCATAGCTTTTTAGAGTTCTACAAAGCACGTATTTACGACGTTTTATGCGAAATAGATATACTTATAAAGACCTCTGAAAATTATATAAATATTACCGAAATTTCTAAAGTTTTAAACCTAAATGAGGAAGAAATTAATAATATTATGATTTCCAAAGGATTAAAAAATATTAATCAAAAAAGTTTTTTTACTGTTATGGAGCAAGGGTCATCTTACATTTGTAAACTATACCAAAAAGAAAAAGAGACAGGTTCACCGTATTTTTACACTCCAGAACAGATAGCGTACATATATGATTTAGATACCGACATAGTAGTAGCAATTTGTGAAGAACTTGGCATTGCCGAAATAACAAGTTTTTTACTAGCAGATATTTTCGGAGAAATAACAATAGACTTCTTCGACCATTAAAAATTCCTGGAGAAGTCTATTGTCTAACTCCACGAATTTTGTAAGTAAAATGTAATTGAAAATTTTATTTTTTTGTGATAAAATCGTTGTGCAACTCCTTTTAATAGGGGGATGTACTGGTTTCGACGGGGATTTTGAGGTCAGAAATAGCCATCCGTAGTAGGCAGTCTACGCAAAAAGGCCTAAAAACTTAAAAATAATCGACAACGATAATTTAGCTTTTGCTGCTTAGTTAAAGCAGCTGTAAGCCACAGGTCGCCTATCGCTTGTGGGCCTTACATCGACAGATGGGGAACGTTTTTGAGGGCGCTTAGACTCGAAAAACGAAAAATTTAAGCTACCGAGGTTTAGCCTGTGTTGGTGACGGCTAAACGGGGGGAATCCTTTATCGCCAACTGTGATGGGAGAAGTTTTTGAATAGAGGTCTTCGGACAGGGGTTCGACTCCCCTCATCTCCATTTTGTAAACCCTCGATGCAAAGGTCAGGTTGTGGAAGTTAACCACAGGAGTTCCACTTCCACAGGGAGCTTCCTTGACTTAAACGTTGAGGGGACTAAGTTGTTGAACTTTCAAGGAATTAAAAATAGCCCTGCGAGCTAATAAAAATCTTGCAGGGCTATTTTTGAGAAAAACATTGTCAGATGTTGAAATAACTAAGAAGGAGGTCTTGGCTTTGGAGCAAAGACAAGTTCAATATCGTGATGGGGAATACTTTGTTGATATTGACATAACCGTAGATGAATGGAAATCAATGTTGGCAGATGAGAAGATATTCAATACTTACTCTTTAGACATGATACGCAAATGGTACTCACAGGTTGGTTATCAGTCGACTAGCGGCGAAATAATTACTTTGTATAGAGATGAATACAATGACCACAAAGCTTCACCCTTTAACGGAATAGTTAAAGGATTGTCTCATCGGATACTCTTGTACCTGCAACGATTTGAAATTATTGGAACAAAAGGAGAAAAATCGTTTTGGTGTGTTCCCTTTGAAGGGTGGTATGAAAACAACCAAAAATCGGGTGCATTTGTGTGGAAGCTAAGAAAGGAATTAGTTCAAGCAATTGGTGAATTATCTTTGTTTGAAGATGCGTGCATATCCATTAACAACGAACTTGAAAGCATATTTTACGTTGAGAGTGCGCCAGAAGGTAGAAAAAATCAGTATTACACTACCCGATACGAGAGGAGTCAGAAAAATAGAAACGCTGCTATTCAGATTCATGGACTATCTTGTTGCGTTTGTGGTTTCAATTTTGAAGACACTTATGGGGAATTGGGTAAAAATTATATTGAGGTTCATCATAATAAACCTTTGCATAGCAACGATGAAGAAATAATTCCCGACCCTAAAACTGACTTAGATTGTGTTTGCGCAAATTGCCATAGGATGATGCATCGGAAAAAAGATCGTATTTTATCAATATCAGATCTTAAAAATATAATAGAGAGGGCAAAAAAAATGTAATTGAAAGGTTTATTTTTTGTGATAAAATTGTTGCGCAATTCCTTTTAACGGGGGGGAATCCTTTATCGCCAACTGTGATGGGAGAAGTTTTTGAATAGAGGTCTTCGGACAGGGGTTCGACTCCCCCTCATCTCCATAGTTGAACAGATATCGCCAATATAAGGAGGAATTATTAACATGAGATTAAAAAAACACTTGTTAGGGCTTGTTTTTATTGGTTTCTTTTTGTTTGCTGACACCGTAACAGCATCGGCTAGTTCAGAAGTCCAGGTTAGAATTGACCGAGAAATTATTAATCTTAACCCAGGACCATTTATACAGGATGGTTTTACCTTTGTTCCCATGAGAGGGATTTTTGAGGCATTGGGTGCAGAGCTAATATGGGTTTCAGAAACACGCCAAGTAATTGCAACACGTGATGAAAATACTATTGTTTTGACTATTGATTCATACGCCGCAGACAGAAATGGCAATACAATTCATTTAATGGCTGCACCTCAAAATGTAGGAGGTCATACGTTTGTGCCATTAAGGTTCATAGCAGAAAGTCTGGACGCAGATGTGGGTTGGGACGGTATTACTAGGACAGTAAACATTGCCACTTCACCACGTGAGCTTGCGCTTGGGCATAGACCGGCTTTAAGGGGATTCACGCCTGGTTCTAATGTAGACGGGATAAGACAAGAACCCGACGGACGAATCGTTATTGAAGTGTATATCCCCTTTAATACTTCTGATCCCGCTACTCTGGCTAGGCACGTGGCACTGGGCAATGTAGTCTTTTTTGATGGTCAGTTTTGGTCAACACCTGCATTTGCAACCATGAATGCTAATGTGAATGTTGTTTATTTTCGTAATATATCGGGCTTTGATGTTACTGAAGCCTTTGATAGGTTTGCCTTACGAGATATTGATCTTGATGGCACCGAAATGTGGACAACGCATATTGGATTCCGTAGAATGTCAATACGAATGCAAGAGTTAGAGCAAAGAAATATACCTACAAACAATATGCCAGAGGCTGTTCAGCGTGGATTTGTATCAGCATATGGTTTCTTTGTAGGGGGAGGCGTAAATCTTAATACGGATTTTATTGTATATGAAATGACAGAAGATTTTATAAATTCAGAAAATGCATATGGCGTATTTAACGGCATACAGATGCGTATGCGTGACGGTGAGTTATGGTTTAATAGGAATGATTTGCGAGACAGAGGTATACTTTAACCACCACCCATATGATTATTTATGTTACTCTAACAAGGTACAGCTCTGATTTCATTGATGGGTTGGTCGTGATTAGGGCGGTTGAAGATTACTTCTGTTGTTAGTGTTCCTTTTTCTATTATCATAGGGAACTCCTTTCTATGCGAGTAATGGATAATCACCAAGATTGATTATTAAGACTATAATATATATTTTTACGGTGCGATTTTTCATGAAGTTAGTTGCAAGAGGATAGGAGCCGTAGTATAATATAGTTAGTAGATAATGAAAATCATAAGTTAAAAGTGAGGTGAATGACGTGCAGAGTGGTAGAAGTAAAGAAGAACTAGCACATTCCTTGGTAAATGCTCTCGCAGAGTTTGCTCCTATTATTCAAGGCAAAGAGAAGCCTAAAAATAATGCTAGAGAGAAACTAGTGCGATGGAAAGAACTGGCGGAGGAAGTCAAGAATAGTGAATAAAGATATACCTAATTTTGAAGTAGATCTAACAGAAGTGTTTGATAAATCCGTTAAACACTTTGTGAAAAAGAAAAAATACACTAAATTACCAGAGCAGTTGGAAGAGCTGATTGAAGAGCTTGAAAATGGTCATTTTACTGGAGATATTCTAACTCAAAATATTAACCCTAAGTATAGTCTGTATAAAAAAAGAATACCTAATAAAGATACTAAATCAGGTGTTTCTAATGGGTACAGGGTTATTTATATAGTTGCTTACGATAAACGGGCAGTTGGTTTGTTAGACATTTACTATAAAAAAGAAGATGAAACCTTAACGGAGAGATACATCCAAGGTCTAGTTGATGGTTTCCTAATGCTTTTACTATATGGAGATAGTGAAGAATAAAGCGAAGTCCTTGACTTAATCTTTGTTAGGGTTTAAGTTTTGAGATTTGTAGTCGATAAGAAGCCATAGAGAATTAACTGTCTGTATGGCTTTTGTTATGCCCAGAATTAAGGAGGATGCATGATTTTTACATTAGATACACGAGGAAATATTATGTTAGAGGCGATGCAGAGCTATTTTAATCTCCCTGCTGATATTATGTACAATGAAATTAATCAAATGCTAGATGATTTAAAAATAATTCTTAAAAGTAAAGGGGTTAAATATGAAGACTTGAAATCAGCACTCATTCCTGTTCATGGCGATAAGAACGAGTTAGTTTTGATATTTGATTCCTCAAAAATAGATAATGCTTTTTATGGTGGGACAATCTTTGAGCAGCTACTTCCCTTACTATGCAAAGAAAGTAGTTATAGTGTTTTATTAGGGGATTTAATTTCTCAAACATTAGATCAAAAAACAATGTATAATATACTTTTCGAGAACCTAACAGTAACCAATAATAGTTACTTTCAGCATAGCAGTCAATATTTTTGTGTTTATATAAACAATATATCTCCTCATAGAATAGATGTAATTACCAATGGACTAAAAAATCACGATTACTTTGTTGGCTATACGACCTCAACATATAGCAATAGACTTAAGATATTACTGGCATATATCTTGATACATAGTGCTGTCATATCTAAAGGTAAAGTGATTCAAGGGCATGAGCCAGATAGAGACCACAGTGAAAATATAAATGTGTCAGGATACCCTTATGAAGAGCATGGATTTGGTATAGTTAGCGTATCATCTGATTTATTTGGATTATTTCTAAGTTACAAAATAGAAGCTATTTTAGATAGTCAAGACAATAGTTTTGCTTTCAATGGCATAATGCCTATTTTTACAGATGTACTCGATTTTCAATTTATGATTGGCGAAGACAAGTGGGGATATCTATCTAATAAAGAAAAAGGCAAAGGCGAGATAATGGATATGTTAGGCATATTGGATTATACGAGTGAACAAGTTGAAGACTTGATAAAAAATAAAATTAAGAATAGCTATCTTTACAATTTAGATTACAAAACATATGTCTCCAGGGAGACAGGTAAAGTAGATGGGGTCGCAAAGTTTGACCTAGCATTTGAGATGCCTACGAAAAAAGGTGACCTAAGAAAAATGTGTATGGGCGTTAAAGCTGATATATCAAATAAGAGGCTTCAATTATTGACTATGTACTAAGCAGATTCAATTTATTGCAGAGATATTTATCTTATTGGAGAGAGGGAATTATAATGTATGAAGAGGGTACAACGATGTATGAAGTTAGACGGATACGCAATGAGTTAGATGAGGAATATCCTTGTGCGGATGAAAAATAGTTGCAAAAACAGGAGGAGGGTTGCGATGGTTCGCTTGGAAACAGAACGCTTGATACTTCGCCCATTTGACAAAGCGAAAGATGCACAAGCAATGCACAAAAATTGGGCAAGCGACTTAGACGTAGTACGCTTTATGTGTTACGATGCTTGCGAAAGCCTTGAATCCACAGAGGCACATATAGACCAGTGGCTGGAGTATTTTAATAATTTAGCGGTTGGTTCGTCGTGGTGTTTGTTTGCGATAGAACTAAAGTCTGACAATAATCTAATCGGAACGATAGATTTTAACGAAAATGATTGCGAGGCACGTGCTGCAGAGATAGGTTATCAGCTTGGCAAAGCTTGGTGGGGAAACGGCTATGCTACTGAAGCCCTGCGTGCAGTCATCGACTACTGCTTTGAAAATGTTGGGTTAAACAGGCTATGGGCTGACCATAATTCGTTAAATGTCGCCTCTGGCAAGGTCTTGCTTAAAGCTGGAATGGTACATGAAGGTACTTTTCGTCAGTGCTATGTAAGAAAAGGTAAATTGGTTGATAAGCTTAGTTATGCTATCTTAAAAGAAGATTGGGATGCAGCTACATGAATCACATCATTACAGCACTACTAGTTTTTATTACGATACTGCAAGGCGGGTTTTCCGACGCAGTTTGGAGTTTGTGCGGTATTATCATAGTTTTGTTTTTGTTATTCCGTGCAAAAAAACTACCTCCGACACCTGCCCTTATACTTGTTTTACTACTGACTGCTGTTTATGTCGTTTCCGCCGTTATCCATGGCTTACCGTTTGAGGCATTAGCCGTTACAAGCCAGATAATAGTTGCGGTCTTATTGTTGTTTGCGTTTTACAACATTGAGGCGGACATAAATGAAGCAGTTTTTGTTTCGGGCATGGTAGTTGCCATCGTTGGATTTGTCGCACTATCTGGCTTGTTGCATTGGGAAGGGGCAGTTGTATCAAACCGCCTGCAAAGTGTTTTCCAGTACGCAAATGCCACAGGTTTTTTTATCGGCATAGCTGCATTTTTGACACGTACAGATGCGAAACGCTCCGAATTCGCACCATTTTTAGAAACTGCATTAATTTTGACGCAATCGGTTGGTGCGTTAATTGTATATTGTTTGGGTTGGTCAATATATCTGTTGAAAAACAGAGACTTCAAATACCAATATGTCCTTTGCGGGTTTACCGCTTCCGCTTGCACTACTGGAATCGTATATGCAGCTTTACTTTTCTCGCCTGTATCGCAATTGGCTTTATTGCCACCAATTCTATTGATTGTCTTTCGCAAAAAACTATCCTCGTGGATTGAAGCCGTAACCATGGCACACAAAAAATGGTTTGGCCTGCTTGGAGGTGGCGTATTCCTTTTGGTGGCTTCATCGTTTTTTTTAATCCGTGGGTTTCGCCCGATTGCCACTTATTTGGAAAGGCTTATACATATATGGGACGGATTGATGATTATATTGCGATATCCGTTGGGAATAGGCCCTGGTGCGTGGCAGTTTGAACTTTTTGCGCATCAATCGTCTTTATATTCGGTTGCTAAAATACACAGCGAATACATCGCAGTTGGCGTGGATGCTGGGTTTTTGGCTGTTATTGTGTTGCTGTTATTTATACTTTACTGGATGAAAAATAAACAATTTGACGAAAAAGCAATATGTGTTATTATGGTTTTAATGGCAGCGACTATGGATGTTCCGTTTTCGTTTTTGTCTATCACGCTGGTCACAATGTGGCTTGTCGCCTTAACTTTACCGAAGCCACAGAATATAACTGCACCTTTGCGTGTATTTTTTCTGCTGCCACTTGCGTTATTTGCTGTTGTGTTCGTACAATCCGCCATGAAAAATAATGCGGCATGGGTCGCATTAACAGACCCCTTAGAAGCGACAGAAATATTGGCACGGCTACCGATTCGCAACGACAGCGATGCCGCATTAACACGCATA
>Ga0131853_10021793_pt1 | contig 11616 bp, 7 predicted proteins | sample TergutLab28metaG_FD_92764 | JGI IMG/M metagenome (GOLD analysis project Ga0131853, IMG submission 92764) | Labiotermes labralis P1 segment gut microbial communities from Petit-Saut dam, French Guiana - Lab288 P1 (version 2) (version 2) | ecosystem: Host-associated > Arthropoda: Insects >...
GGTGTTTGAGAACATGGTGTTGAGGAGAATATTTGGACCTAGGAGAGACGAGGTAACGGGGGAATGGAGGAGACTGCATAACGAGGAGCTAAATGATTTGTACTCCTCACCCAATATTGTGCGCGTGATAAAATCGAGAAGAATGAGACGGGCAGGGTATGTGGCGCATATGGGTGAGGAGAGGGGGGTGTATAAGGTCTTGGTGGGGAAACCGGAGGGAAAGAGACCACTGGGGAGACCTAGGCGTAGATGGGTGGATAATATTAGGATGAATCTCCAAGAGGTGGAATGTGGGTATGTGGACTGGATTGGGCTGGCCCAGGATAAAGGGAGGTGGCGGACGCTTGTAAGTGCGGTAATGAACCTTCGGGTTCCGTGAAATGCAGGGAATTTCTTGACTAGCTGCAAACCAGTTAGCTTCTCAAGAAGGACTCTGCACTATGGAGTAAGTAAGTAATACAGAAAAATTCTTGATTTTAAGCTTTCGCCGTGTCCTGTATGTACTATGTTTTCTTTTGGGTAATTCCCCGGCGTCATAATGCGAATAGCCGACGTTTCGGAACCCTCTATCAGTTCCATCTTCATAGGCAGGTGGATGCCTATGAAGATGGAACTGATAGAGGGTTCCGAAACGTCGGCTATTAGCATTGTGACGCCGGGGAATTACCCAAAAGAAAACATATTAAATACAGAACAAGACTTCCAATTATGCGTTCTTCCCGTAATTTGTACCTGCAGTCCTTGAATACAAACAATAAACTAGTTTCATATAAAAGTTGTAGATATTACAAAAATGCGTGTATTGTATCATGTAACGATTTTCTTGTCTGGTGAGTTGTCAAAAATATTTCGATATATTTCAAGTAAATCACATTCGACCAATAAGGACCAAAATCATACGTCGTTGGGCACATGTGCAGTGGCTTCAATCCCTCATACCAAATATAACAGAAATTCACTGTCCAGTTCCGGTGCCCCTGATGCGGCTCCACAGATAGACATGACGTCACCACTACAGTCATTTGATGTACGTACGTTAGAGAAGACAGAAATGTCTGATTCGGAAAACTGAAATAAAATAAAGATATGGATTGCTGAAATACAGACTGCACCGTCTTTTATTCATTTGTAAAAGTGTAAACAATTACAAATTGGTAATTCACGGAAAACAATAATGGCGGAATCAGACTAACATACGTCGTAACAAGTCTGAGAGTATTTATTAAAATGAAAATATTTTGCTAGTTAATGGTTATTAGAAGTTTGTGAAACAGAAGTATCGGGCAACTGTTGATAACACACTGCAATTTCTGCGGTAGCCACATTATGCGTATTTGCACATCGTTTTGCTGGATACACAAACCGCGAAGTGAAAGTTGAGACCAACTGGTGGTTAAAACAACTCAGAGCAAACAACTTCAAAATTATCTCAACATCTGAACACGCACATTTTCCCCGACTGCTCTCCACACAGGGTTACCAACACTACAGTTAAAACTAACTGGATTCTCTCCCTGTTCAAGTAGAACTTATTTCCAACCACTGTAATCGGATTTACCGCAGTAAATATTACCACTATTCCAATTTTAATATTATCTTTCCATCTATTCCGCGGTAACATAGTCGGTACAGTACGGAATGGTCGATATAGGATTCGTATCCCGGCAGGGAAATGTTTTTTCCTCTCCGAAACGTCCAGACCGTCTCTGTGGTCCATCCAGCCTCTTATTCAGTGAGCTCCGTGAGATCTTTCTCCGGGGTAAAGCGGCCGGGGCGTGGCGCAGAGCACTCACTTTCATTTAGGCCCGAGGTTAAGAACGAGTCGTGTTAAATCTCCACTGTCCCTACTTGGTTACTTGTGTGTGTATGCAAAAAAAAAATCTTTACCTGTTTTGCCATCAGCTACAAAACAGAGAGTGCGTGGAGGAGAAATTACAAAAGGTATATGAAAAAATAAATTAATACTAACCCATCTAAGACGTAGTTTTCAACTAGTGTACCACACGCTTTAAGACTCATAAACTATATTTTTTTCCTATGCGTTTGGTATTATTTCCACAATAAACAGCAATTATTTCCCTGTGCAGCATTAACTGGTAAATTTCTTATTAGACACTAAAGTAAACTAACACAATGGTACATGTTTCAATCAAGTGAAAGTTAATGAGTCGCCGTTAAAAATTCGTGGTTGTCACGAACCGTGAATTTCCCTTACCGTCTTTAAGAAAGCACAAAAATTGGATCAGCAACACTTCAGTTTCGTTATAACATTTTAGATAAGTTTCTTTCAAACTAATTCTTATTAGATAAATGCTGAATTTAGTCTTAACTAGATGAAATTTTAGGTTAGGTTAAGGTTATATTACGTTACGTTACCACCCAGTTAAGTGGAGCGCTGCTGAAGATGCAAGGTCCATACCTGCAATGAAGGAAAAACACTTCAGATCACAAGTTGTAAAACATCAGCTCTTAACTCTATCCGTGATCCCTCAAAACTGTGCGTGTCTTTGTTAAGAATGATCCTCCACATAACATTATTCTTATTTTCATTTATTCCTCCGATAGAGACGATGGATTACTTAATACGATTAAACCTACTATAAGTTTCATAACTATTACAGTAGGTATGGTGGGCCGGGATATCGCAGTCGGCATAGCGACTTGCTACGGGCTGGACGGTCCGGCGATCGAGTCACGGTGTGGCCCACCCAACCTCCTGTATAAGTGGTACCGGGTGTAGAGCGGCCAGGGCATGATGTTGGCGCCGAGGTTAAATAAAGAGTAAAGCTATACCTCTACTCACCATCTGGGACTTCATGGGTTGTTCTAGCTGAACATTACATTAAGTCGTGTGCATGCACCGTGTCCAAAGACGGACTTCGGTGTTAACGGTACTGAATATTGGGATTATGCTACCACAAATCCAAACTACCGGGGTGCTGATTAGTCCTTAGCCCGAACACGAAGGAAACAAGCTCGGAAGCATGTCAGGGACGCGCGCGATTTCAACAAAGTCGAGACGCGAGCTTCATGAAGCTTTTTTTTTCCTGCAAGGCAAGGCGCCGAAGCAAATTCACTCCATTCTGACAGAAACACTAGCTTGTTTCCTTCCTGATCGGGCTAAGGACTTATCAGCACCCCTGTAATGCCAGATGATTTAGAACTGATTAAATACGCTCTTTGTTCTCAACACGTTGTATTGAGTTTAACCTAAGGAGTACAGTAAAAGATGAATTGGAAACGATATGAACGCCGCCGTGACCTATTTTAAGCTACTGTTTAGAGGAACTACTGGAAATCACACAGCTTGCTACAGTCCCCATCAGCGCTAAGCCTCTGACTCGGTGAATTCTGTAATACAAGGCAGAAATGCTAACCAGTACACAGCGACGTTCAGCGCCACACACTGGCACAGATGCAGGAAACTGCAATTCAAAGTTTGTTACAGTTAAACAGTTCACCTGGAATCGAAGTGAGAACATCTGGGAATATCCCACGAGTACACAGGCATCAGCTGCGCCAATAACACCTCAGGCTGCTCGTACACGCTGCATAATTAACCCTGTTGGGGTGAGGTTGGGGGGGGAGGGGTTGATCCACCGACAAGGGGTGTATTGTACGTAGGATAATAGAAATGTGTGTGTAATAGAAAATAAACTCAATCATATACACAAGGTTGATTGAAAGCACCTCCCCCCTCTCTCCTCCATTTTTATACACCCCACCTCGCATTTCTGACGCCCGAGGTACACAACAAAGTGGGATATTTACGTGGTCTCTTTTGTCTTCCTACCCCCGCCCCCTGCCATCCTCTGTTCACCCTAATTGTATTAGAAATATGTGCTATATTTCTTCCTTTTATGTATATGTGTTCATTCAAAAATATAATGGAAAATTGGTTTTGTTGGAATCCAACAGAGAGCAGCACCATTTAGGATCTGATAACAATAAATCGCTAGACAGCAACTAAAAATAAACTTTTCAGAGTTTATTTAATTTTTAATTAATTCTAAATATACAATTACCTTTCAACTATGTTTACTACGTCATGACAAGAAACGAGTCGATTTTCTGTTTGGTGCAAATTGGTACGTGAAGTGGGGCTTACGTATTCCCGTTATTTAAGGTGATCGAAATTAGCAGTATAAAGTCGATGGACCTGTAGCATGACAGTCACCGAGCAGCTTGGTAAACCGGTGATGCTGTTGACTCGTACTCGGGAAATACCTGCTTCGACTTCCGTGGCATTCTGGCTATCCTGCCAGTTTTCGATGCTTTTCTCGAATCCTTCAACAAATGTCGCACAGTACGTTCATTAAACCGCGATCGACCCCTTGCAATTCATCAGTTACTCTATCACCCCATACTATTTACTCATACACTGACAGCATCGACAATAAACAAAAAATAAGAGTAACAGTAATAATATTATTATCTATAATAACAATGTATTGGAGGTACGCAATAGTGCAGTTAGTTGAGGCCGGAAGGTTGTGGGTTCGATTCCCGATGGGATCATCGGGACCTTTGACCGACTTAATCCTTCCGGCCGCACTATGGCCCTGGGGTCGACTCAGCCTCTAACAGAAATGACTACGAGGAATATCTTCTGGGAGGTATTGGCGGCCGGTGCTTTTGGCTGACAATCTGGGCACCTTCATGTGCCGACTGTCTACAAAATTCTGGGAGGATCAACCTCCTTTAGTCCTAAGGGCCTGTCTAGGCCTGTAATGGGATAGATTTAAGCAATAATGTTTAGTAATCGTTCGGTTGGCAGGCGCGGATTCTGAACGTCGAAATGCTACGCCCGAAAACGTTACCAAGGAAACTACAGGGGGAATCACAGTGTGAGGTCAGTAGTGGAAAAGACCGCATTCTCATTACCGCTGGACATCGCCAAATGAAATGGAAAATTCGTTATTTCCACAGTCTCTCTCCTTCCATTCTCCAGTCACCCTCTGTACAAAGCTAGTCACAGTTAGGGCGGCGCTACATTCCCATTGTGTATATCAGAACATATCTTAGAATATTTTTCCTCAAATTAAACGCTTTTATATGACAAACATCATAGAAGGCTGAAAGCCTTACATTATTCAGCGAAGACGCCTTTCGTATTTATCTACAAAGATATTTCGCACTTAAAAACATCGCTACATGACACCATAAAAGCCTTTCTATTACAAGCTGCCAATCAGTCAATTTTCCAAGCAATATTGGCATAAGTACAGCCGTCAACCACAAGAAAGTTTGGTTAGTTTCCGTCAATAAATGCTACATGTTTCGGTCGTGTAGACAATCCTCAGGTATTAACATGACTTTAAAACCCAATATAAAATGCACACACATATATATATTTAAAATTTGTGAGGTTCACAAATTTTACAAGCCACTATAGGAAAAACAATTTGCCAAAATAATCCTTTCCCTTTATGGAACCCGAAAGATCATTAATTTGTACAAAACACAGCCGCCATTTGACTCCTTGCGAAGTCAGATGAAATCGGCCCAAAAGGTCACCACCCATTCATCTCAGATTAATTTTACTAGCAACTTGACTATCTAAGTCTTTGTCTCCCAGCATCTCTCATCCATTCATACTTCCGACACGCAATATCGCAACGTCAATTTAACCTGTTTCACATAAAAATGTACTATTAGAATACAGCTGTTACAGTATCAATATACTTTGAAGTATACGTTGTCTTTTTATTGATAGATACTTTGATCAAGAGTTATTTTACTATCCGATAAACACAACTATATAGGTCTCGTGTGTGTGGATTTTATTCGATACTACATGTTTCGGCCATTTCAGCCATCATCAGGAAAGGCACCGTTTTACAAAAAGAGTACAAATTGGCGTAAAGAGCAATTGGCACTATCATTACGAATAAAATTTACTCTCCCCTTTTATTATTTTTGTAAAACAATGCCTTAACCGGTGACAGCTGATATGGATAGCCGAAACATGTAGTAGCATAGAATAAAAACAAAATACACAATATCTACATATCTATGTTTATCGGATAGTAAAGTAACATTTCACTGATAAGAAATACACAACAGGACGATGTCACCTAAGATAGTTACATGACTCGGTCTACTGTCGGAGTTTGAAGTGCCTGAGTTTACTACCGGAACATACCTCTAGCACCATCTGTTTCCAATATTTTATTACACAAAGCTTATCTGAGCACTCTACAAGGTCCACTGTTTATATCAAACAGCAAACATATCGGCGTTGTTGACAGAATTCATTAAGTGAATTTCAGGTTCATATACATCAGGCCTAAAATCGAAAAGGCGAAAAACAAAAACGAAATTACACCACCATTTTGTTGTCGACCTATAACATGAAATTAAAAAATCCATCCAATGGTGCAGGAACACACGAATTTTCCAGAAATCCAGAAGCCACCCCCAAAAATTCTATACGCCGCTGTATAAAACTGAAATGTGCACCTCTATTGCATTACGTCTGCGATACTGCATGTGAGCAAACTGAGGTGCAAAACACCATGCCGCCACATTCCGTTTACTTTGAGCGTATGAAAACAAATAGAAAACGAGAAATTTGATTCTGGAATGTACGTTGAGTACCGAGTAACAAGAAAAGATCCAGAAAGCTCACTGAGTTGAAATACGGCAAGTTTTGTTTTGAGAGCAGCCCATCCATCTTGCTCCGCCACCACTAGGCAATATGAGGCGAACAAAGCCCATCACATATGATTTATATTTTATTTTCCGCTGCAATCTGAATGATCGCACAAGTGTCCTGCAGCGACCCGCTCCCTCGTTCACACTGGGAGCTACTATCCTACACACAGCCATTTATTGTTGTTTATCCCCCGTCTCCTGAACAAAGCGAAACATAAAATCCTCACAAAGTCTATAACATATTTTCCTTTCCAAAATAAAAACTTCATTGCAGAATCCAATACAATATTACGTGTCATATTTATAAATGAATACTGCAATCCAGTGTTGTTTACAAGGGCACTGTAGTAGCAGAACCCGACGGTTCAACACCGCTAGCCCAGAAAGCTCACGACCCTGAACCAGTTCCATCCAGCCTTCCATCCTCACAATATACTTCTCTAAGAGCAGAACCCGATGTTTCAGAAACGCTAATACCACAGGCTGCCACTGAACACGATCCTGAGCCAGTTCTATCTACCTCCCATCCTCACAACACATTTCCCGACCATCCATCTGTCTGATAGCTGAACCCGACGGCTCAACGGTGCTAATCGAAAGTCTGCCACAGCAAACGATGCTCGGCGACTTCCATCCACGTTCCATCCTCAAGACTTACCTCCGTAAGATAAATCTTTTGTGTATCGATCAGTTTGTTTATAAACACTTTAATCTGTGCTCGTATCTTAAAGCGACAGACAACATACAGTGAAAGCTGACTTGTAATTGTGAAGCAAAGAAGGAAACTGGACAAGCAAAATGCTGCCCTGTTTACTTCTTGGTTCATTTACTGGACGTATAGCTTATACACGGTACTTTTGACAATGGTGTCCTGACAGTGCCACCTGCACGCTAACCCACATGCGGTCAAGCTGCTACTTTAAACGCATTACATGACAAGTAGTATTTCCAAATCCGTCTTTTTGATTTTACACGTCAGAAACTGCCGTAAATCGATCGTTCCTCTTCTGAGATATATCAACCTACATTAACTCGGTTCTTCCTCTTTTGAATGATACCAACCTTGCAGTAAACCGGTTAATCCTCTTCTGACTTACATGAACCTGCAGTAAATCGGTTCTGTCACTTCTGAGTTATATAAACCTGCAGTAACTCGATCTTTTTCACTTCTGAGTTATATCAACCTGCAGTAACTTGTTCTGTCTCTTCTGAGTTATATCAACGTGCAGAAACTCGGTTCTCTCTCTTCTGATTTACATCAACCTGCAGTAACTCAGTTCTTTCTATTGTGAGTTATATCAACCTTGCAGGAAATCAATTATTCCTCTTCTGACTTCTATCAATCTGCAGTATCACGGTTCTTTCTCTTCTGAGTTATATCAACCTGCAGTAACTCGGTTCTTACTTTTCTAAGTTATATCAACCTTGAAGCATTAGAATTATGTATTTAAGACTTTCTCCGTCCTGATTAATACAGTGTTAGACCACAGTGTACAGAAAATGAGACTGTAAGATGAAGACACACAATTTCAACATCATAAATAATATGAGCGGGATTCCAATCTGCGACCCCGATGTTTGATTGTCTTAAGATTAATTAATTCTCAATTTCAAGGTCATGTGATGGAATAATGCAGGAAGGATCAGTATTAACGGACTTGTGTTCAGACAACGCGAGTCTGGGTAGTGACCAAACTTCACAGAAACGTCATACATCAACATTTTGGGAAATACAAACATTTAACCTGAAGATGGAAGCAGCAACGTATTCCGACACTTTGATAGTCACATACCAAACTACACTTCTCCAGCTACTCACCGCCTTCAGAACCTGGACTCGGACACGCGATGAATCGTACAGACCCAGTAAGTGAATAAGGTGTCAGTGGTTAGGTTAGGTCAGGCACATGAAGAGGATGCAAAATACGTAACACTGTCAGACATAATGGTACATCGCCAACAGGGAACTGCGTGCCTTTCGCACCATTCAAAGAACAAGGATACCATATTTCTGACCAGCCGGTAGTTCAATCCCCATGCGCAGATGTCAAGCAACCCCCATTGCACCGCTAATAAAATATATGGTCACATATCAGCGACAGCAGGGTCATGTGATACAGCAATAACGCGTTGGGAAGGGTCATGGAGTAGAACAATTTGTGGAGGGGGAATGATGTCTTAATTTCCACTATGTCGTGTCCCATTTATATCGCACTGGCGTGGGAGTAGTCAGACTCTCGTGACAGAACGCTTACAAACGGTTAGATAGATACGCCTATCTCCTGCAGGCAGAAGTACGCCGCAGCAGGAACTGCCATGTCACACATACATACTGTAGTGGGATGTAAGATAAGTGTGGTTTGTTTCAGGGTTGCCAACAGATTTAATGTCTGATACATTACTCACTGAAAATTATCATACACGTGTACTTCGGTACCTTATCAATAAAAGCTGTATATTGCTGTAGGGTGCATTGTAAGTTTACTCCGTGACTGCTGATAATTCCGTGACGAAAAGGAGGAAATTAACGGCGAGGCAAGGAACATACTCTTCCGTGACTACACGGATATAATCCGTGTGAACTGAATATTACTGCGACAGTGTTAATATTATGTTAATGATTTCGTTAGAACTGAATCCAAACCAGTATCATCGTCACTTGCAACGCACATAAATACAGCGTTTTGGAAGAATATAAATATGTGCTGCCTTGAGGATAATCTTGTTAGACTGTATAGTTAACAAAGATGTACAGGGCTGTCAGTTGTAGTTTACAAAGTTCCGAGTGAAAACTACTGAGTAATTACCCTGAATTTCTTTCTTGCATAAATTACTTGGCTGACTAAATAATATGGTCGTCTTGTATGCGACGATGCCGTGCTGTTTAGTAGACAGGGACTAACGTTTAGGAGGAACTGGAGGTCTTACATATTGACTTTTATATTCACACATTTGCCCTAGAGATGGAAGTACCGATTTTCCCGAACAGGTCGGTATCCATCTACCAGACGACACGGTGGCACATTAAAAATAGCCGTTATCTTAATTTTGACTGCCATGAGAATTTAAAATTCTATATGGATATAATATCCGATTTAAAAAGGTAGGTTCATTATTGCGTTCCGAGCGCTGACACTACGTATGACAATCATATTAAATTCTGTCAATTCCTATTTAAATTTCAGCTCACATGTAGATATGTAATAAAGAAAGATGTTAAACATAATCCACCATGTGCAACTTTGTTAATATATTAAAGGAAACTAACCAGAGAGGTTAGGATACCCGCAACAAATGTTTAATGCTTACAGGAAGAGACATAATTCTTCTTTGTGCCGGAAGGAAGCGCTGATGTTTATGAACGTTGAGACGGGGCCTTAATATGAATTGTCTGCTGAAGACCAGAACACACCAAGACGGTTTACCCTCGAACACTTCACACTCATTAATACAAACTCATAAACATGTAAACTCTATTTGAATTATATCCTTAGGTTTCCAGGCTGACACATCAAATTGTATCCAGCAGTACTGCTACATACTGAGAAGTCCGAGTTAAAATTTCGCACCGGATGAGGGTTTTGCTTTTCCCTCAGCCCGTCCATAATATTGCCAGGAAAATAACCATAACATTCTCCACAACATGATAAAAGCAAAAATAAATCAATAAATACATACATAATTTGCTGCAGCCCTTCCGAATTTCTTCTAGCTTTTCATTCCGTACAACATATTCCGTACGAGCGCCTTACAGTTAGGATCCGACATCTACCTTTCATCTACCGTCAAAAATATCCCAACTCACATCGAAACACAGCATATAAACCTGCATTAAACCGTCTGCATTTTACCATATCCCAACAGTAGCGTTCGTATGGGGCTGCCCCGAGTTTTGATATTTACTCGCGTGATAGCTTTTGGTTTAAAATGCATGGAAGAGCAACCTAAAACAACTTTTGTCTTTCCACTTTGCTGTTGTCCTCTTCAAACGAAGCGTGACAGAAGGATACTAAAAATTATGTATGTATGTGTGTGTGTGTGTGTGTGTGTGTATATATATAGATGCTGAGAATACTTAATGTACGTACATGTCGAGGCGCTTTCTAAGTACAAACTTTGTTCAGTGACTGTGTAGCCAGCAGCTCTCCTACCCTGGTTCCGCCGACTCGCTAACAGTCTGAAGAAACACATTCAGATGCATTAGGGTCTGAAATGGTTTAGTTGAGACGCAAGGTACAGACCAACCCTCTTACAGTAATTGTCCCTCTACTATCTCACCCCTGCACACACTTGTGATTTCGAAACGGAGAGGAGAAGCGATCAAATCACGGTAGGACTTTGTGACGGTCAACAGCAGGGCTAGGGGTGTAAACTTTTGTTAGACGAAATGCAGTCAGTCAAGACAGCAGGAAAGGCGTGACGTGATGAAAGTAACGAGTAAATCCTACTGAATGATTATGTGGGGAATGAGTAAGGGAAATGAAGGAAGCAGCAAATCGCTTCGAAACAGCAACAGATACCTCTCAGACTACAAAAGGTGTTAGAATCCAGAAATAAAAACAAAGAGAGAAAAACACGTTTCAAAAATTTGAACAGAACAATTGTAACAAAAAAGCCGGAACAAAGAATGTATATATATATATATATATATATAGGGGACCGCGGTTAAGGTGCTGTGCTACAAATCAGAAGGTCGCTGGTTCGATCCCAGCTGGTGTCAGTGGATCTTTCACTGACGTAAAATCCTTCCGATCGCACTATGGCCCTGGGGTCGACTCAGCCTCTAACAGAAACCAGTACCAGGAGTATTTCCTGGGGGTAAAAGCGGCCGGTGCGTAAAGCTGACAACCTTACCATCATCTTGTGCTGTTGTCACGAAATCTGGGAGCCTTAACTTCCTGGAACCCTCTGGGCCTGTCCTGGCCTGTAATGGGACTGCTTGATATATATATATATATA
>Ga0131853_10021794_pt1 | contig 11616 bp, 4 predicted proteins | sample TergutLab28metaG_FD_92764 | JGI IMG/M metagenome (GOLD analysis project Ga0131853, IMG submission 92764) | Labiotermes labralis P1 segment gut microbial communities from Petit-Saut dam, French Guiana - Lab288 P1 (version 2) (version 2) | ecosystem: Host-associated > Arthropoda: Insects >...
ACCCGTTGCGCTTACCACGTGACACCCCTCTATCCGCAAAAGTTGGCACTAACTTCGCCGACCGGCGGCGGCCGCTCTGTCGGTATAGTTCGCGTGCGGACTAAGGCCACGGAGTTTAGTTTATATGGTCTGAGAGAGAATTTCTGGTGTTTTCCCATTTACTTAAAACATCAGACGAGCATCACTCAAGACAGAAAGCGTTGGACGCGCGTGCCATTCACAGCACGGTAGAACTGCCGTTACAGGAGCAATAAAAAGACACACGTCCCGCGCGCAATTTAAACAGCCTACTTTCGTAATGCAGATTTCCAAACCAGCGGGCGCACACATTTACCAAAAATGTATTAGCCACTTCAAAATTCTAGAAGCGTGACATGAGGCAAGTTCCATAATGAGAATACAAAAACATTAAGTGACACCGTACACAATTTTTCGCCCAATCGATCTGGCGCTCGAGATTTGTGCACCCCTGTTCTAAAACCCTATATTATTATAATTATTATTATTTGTTATCACCTTTACGCAGGGTATTTACAATCATACACCTGAAACAAACGATGTTGCTAGGGTACATAATTTTGCAGATAAAATTTATGCTACATGTAATGTTATTTCCCACGTTTATTATTATTATTATCATCATCATCATTGCTAATTTTATTATCGCCATCATCGGCATAATAGCTGTCGTTGCACTGTCATACGGCGTCTGTTTTTTTATTACCGCTGGTTGTGTAATTGTCCATTAGGCTGTTCAGTCAGAAAGTAAATAAAGAACTGAATTCGTTATTATAATTATATAATTTTACTTCAGTGAAGAATTTACATTACTTACCAGTGCAGGTAGACCTAGTGTGTCTACGTTAAATCTGTCACATCTGACCTCATGTTCCGCACCGCCTTTGTACATATAAGTCTAGCTGAGCTGTGTACGTGCATTCGACCCACGTGTGAACAAACATGGGGTGGAGGCGATAAAGCCTCAAAGTATTCGCTCCGTTCGGCGCCGAACAGAGATGAATTGTCAACATCACGCTCCAGTTTTCTTGGCCTCCGAGGAAAGTATAACCAGTACCACTGAACAGGTTCCTCGGTGGGGTCCAAGACGGCCTGTCCCTCCGCAAACCCGGAATCCAGTCAGCAAGCAGTCAGCACAGTAACAGCTGTGTCGTCTATTACACAGGTACCACTACGATTTTGTACTTCGGAATCTGATAGTATAAGTTCTATTTGTACTTCCGTAGGCTGTCGGGTTTTAGTGTGAACCGACATGGCCCAAAACTGAAATCAACATACTTGAATGTGTCTCCATAGCTCAGTTGGTACAGTAACTACGCTATGGGATGAAAGATAGAGGACTTTGATTCCATTCCCGACAAGAGCCCCAAAGCGCGCACGGCGTGCGTACAAGTTCTGTGGCTGATCCAGTATCCTTCTCAGTGCGTTGCGGGGGCTCTTTCCACGAGGGACTGAGGCTGGAGCATGATGCTGACCACACACATCCATCTAGTGCCTATACTATAAATGTATGGAGCTATATCTCCATTACGATATATGACTCAATGGTACGGCGCTTCATTACGCACAGAAAATTCACAGAGCTTCAAGATTGTTAACTAAATGGTCACATGGTAACGGGAGACACGTGCTGGTAAACTGGCGGACGTGACCTTATGCAGCGGGAACGTCTTCCTCGCTACTGGCTGCCAAATACAATAACGGCTGGAGAAAAATTCCTGAGTTCCGATAAAATTTTCTACCTCTGTCGTAGAATATCCTCAAGTCATTAAAAATGAAGAAAGTTATATATTATGGACGTAGTAAAAAATAGCGCTAAGCTTCCCAGACGTTGGCAAAGGGACAAATCTTTGTTGAAGTCTTGCACAGGTGCAACAACTCGAGCCTATGCTATGAAAAATAAACGCAATCAACGCCATTTATTCTGCAAACTGCTACTGTTGCCCTTACTGCACAAAATTAATAAATTATTGCCTGGACACTGTTGTTATACCGTTTCCTGATACTGTCTTTCAAATCGTTGAGCGCATTCTATAAAATGGAAAGGTACGGTCAAGCTGAAAAATGCCTGCCATTTCTAAATGCGCTGCAGGTCATTCTGCAGTCCTTATTGGTAATGATATCCCTTCACTGCGGATACAAATTTGTTAAAACAATAACAGGACAATAACAGCTCCGTGGAGCGTATCCCTCCTTTAGAAGCTAACAGCTGCTTATCTGGTCGAGAAATTCCTTTCTTTTTATGCAAGATAAAGATTCATGCCCAAGCTCATCACGTCGTGTTACCCGCCACCGGAGTCTATTCTGAGTTAGACGAAGCCAATACACGTTCTACATACCCTGTTTCTGTGAGGTTCATTTCAAACTGTCCTCTCATCTATGTCGAAGTGTCCCAAGAAGTACCATCCTTTCCCCGACTTAACGCAATTTCAAGTTGGAACAATTGCAAATTTACACAATTTTTTTAAAAAGTAAGAAATGTGGAATAACATTTTTAAGAGCGCACCAAATTTTTCCTTGCGTGAATGAAAGCGCAGCGTGACCAAAGTGGTGGACGAATACTGCTGGGCGATAACAGGCGGCGGGGCGGTTACGCCGCGTACGATCGGATTCCAGCGTGTTGTACACTGGATTTCAACTGGACTCCCATTTGTATACGTATACAGTGACTATAGTGGCCATATGTATACTGCATTCCGACTTGCGACCGACCTTCCGGAACTTAACTGTCGGGGAGTGTCTGTAATAATACAAGTAACCCAAGGCCAGTGCGCGTGTGCAAATCACCCAAAGCTAATCTTACAGTCCGCAATATATGTGTAAGTACATGAGCAATGCGAGACAGACCATTCAACACTCCGCGGAAGTAAGGTGCAACTTCTTGTTTTTACGGAAAAACATAATTCTGAGCACGAGTTATTGTATGAAGTAAGGTCTGGCGTTTTTATGCTCCTTGGCTGAAGGCCAGTAGCACAGTCGAGTTTAAAGGCTGCTACAGGTCGCATGACTTATTTCTGGATGTGTACTGTTGACAGCAGCCGCCCTGGTCCTCGCATATCGGTCTAAGTACATGTTCAACTGGACGGACCAACAAAAAGTCAAACTTGCTGACATCCACTGTCTGCCCGTGTTACTGCAAGGAAACAAGGGACAGAAAAGAAGTAGGCAACGAGGCAAATGGAGAATGTGGAAAGCTGGATTGCTCTGTTACAGTGCAACAGACATATCTAGCACACATCTATATAGTAAGTACACAGGAAAATGTTCTGGTCGCATTCCGTCACAAACAGGTTTAAGCGTGTTTTTACGGTATATTTGTTTACCACATACGTAAGAAGAATAACCAGGACAAGTTACCCTTCAAGAATGATGCAATAAAAAATAACCGCAAAATTACAAGGGAAAAGCAAAGAAAATCCGGTTAGAAGCTGGCCTATAAGAACGAATTTACTGTCCAAATATTCCTTGACAATTGACCTATAAAGCTTATAAATTCATAAACAAGACAGCGATGAATAAGGTAACAACAATGTGGCGCGTTCGCGTAACCATTGTGGCAACACAACAATTGATTCCGTGAGTGTTATTGAGCTACATGTCACTGTCAGCTATATAACAATTCTGAGTGCTGCACAAAAATGTTTAATGGCTTATTCATGTTGCATGCCAAAATAAAAAGTAGGCAGGACTTCATACCAAATGCCCGATGCTGTACTGAAACAGACGAATATTCGTTTCGTAATGACATGTTAGTCGCTGCGCAGTTTCCCAGTTCTTCTAATCGTTGCCGTAAGGCATTTTACGAGATCAGATACAATTAATTATGAGGCAATAGTTATTAAACATTGCGTGCGTCCGCATTCTTGTCAGAGTTATCCGGCATACAAATCGCATCTTTTCTGCGACGCATTATACTGTCATCTGTGACCGACCCGACTTAATGTACCATATTTTTCCACGCTTTTTCATAAACGGCACGACTCCGCGAAATGTGTTAATGAACATCAAATTTTCTTTTTTACAAATTTTGTCAAAAACACTTCGCATTCTATGACAAATTCAGCGAGATATAAATTTACATATGTCTTCATATCAACTACCCCTTCCTCTTGTCAAATTTTAATGAAAATTGAATCTTTTCGTCAGTTTTTTCGGAAAAAAATCGTCAAATAACAAATTTCATGAAAATCTGTCCAGTGGGAGTCCAGTTGTTCCATATGGACAGACGGACTGACAGGACGAAGCTAATAGTCGCTTTTCGAAATTTTGCGACCGCGTCTAAAAAACTGACATTACATATTTGTTTGTTTTTGGCGCGACAGCCCCCAGTGGGCCAGGGCCTCATCATTCACGAGGTTTCTAGAACACACACAACGACGCACCACAGTCGGTAGGACTCCCTTAACCGAGTGATCAGCTCGTCGTAGAGACCTCTACTTGACAACACACAACACTCGCAACAGACATACGTCCATGCCCCCGGTGCAACACAAAATACTCACAACAGACATACGTCCATGCCCCTGGTGCGATTCGAACCCACAATCTCAGTAGGCGAGCGGCCGCAGCTACATCTTAGACCGCGCGGCCACTGGGACCGGCGACATTACGTATATTTCCTTAAAATACAAATTAACCTAACTTCTTATGTGTATGAAATACCATTACCTCCTACTAGTCACATGTACAGCACGATCACAGTCACTTCAACACATGCCTAAACTAGCAGCAGCCACTTCATCCGCTGGCCCGCATCCTTCTCATTGCCTTGTAAGGCACACAAATGCCCTACTATTTGTAAAATCCACCGCCCTATAATTGCCAAAACCTGCTGCGTATTCGGGAAGGCGGCACGATTTTGGGTCCATGCAAATGCATCCAGAAACGAATGCTGTAGCTGCTAACAGTCATTTTCACACAACCGCTAGGACAGTACGTTTACGATGACGACCACTATCCTTGACGTCGTTTCCAATTCATCATTCCAGCCGTCTTCTTAGTTGCGGCTAAACGATTATGAAGCTGATAAAGAGCATCGTCACATAAACAAAAATAAGGATGCCGTCGCTTACTGACGGCAGTGTTCTTCGTACTACACCAAGTTCAAGGTATTCTGGATTCGACAAACTACTCATGTGATGTTATGGTTTATTTAACCATGGCAGTACTTTGTAACTAAAGAGACTATTCACGGCGAATTCTGCCTTGCGACAGGTGCGTAGCCTCCTCCAAAGCGAGATGTCCAGTTAAATGCCATCTAAGTGCTGCTTCTTTCAATCTCCTGTGTTCCTTGAGGTCAGCCAGTACCTGCTTATGTTTTCTTCCTCGTGTTCTATTCCCTTATATCTTTCTTTTCTCTCGTGTTTTAGACGAAATTTTATTTCATTTTTTTTTACAATATATATATATATATATATATATATATATATATATATATATATCGTTTACATTAAGCTCAGAATTACTCAAACCTCGAATAAATTTATTTAACAATTATGTACAAAATTGTTTTCATTACAATGCATAGTTATACTAAAGTAAATGCTCTCCAACAGCACGCCGCTCTGCACTCACTTCTGGTAACAAAGACAGCACTCCTTGTATACTGCTCAAATCTGCCTGTCCTGTCTAACACTAGTCTAGTAACAGCGCCTACACAATTTTTTGCTAATTTATATATATATATTTATTTATTTATTTATACACAGTCAATTAGACTTCTACTAAATGTCGAGCAGTTCTGGTTTTTTGGCATGCTGAACCATGTTTCACGCCATAACTGATTATGCGAACTGCTTAAGCCCAATAAACAGCAAAGAACAAGATATTCTCACAGCGGTGCTGCTAAGGATTAAAGCCTTGTGGAATACAGTGCTGTGTCGATCTGTAATGTCATCAACGTTTCAAACTGTACTACCGTCTGCATATGCTGGACCAAGCAGTCCAAGAACTTCGACTGCTTGGACCAGCACAAGAAGGCTTGACCCTGACGACAAAGAACTGCGATACTTCGAAAAGTCGGAAACTGTTTAGGACTCGACACGTCGAACAGTACGTTGCTTCGTTTTTGGCCGGTAGAAAACTGAGGATCTAGCGGACAGGTCAATGGGTGCGGTCAAGGGGTGAGGGGTGTAACTTCAGTGTGAAAAGGACAACTGTACTTGGATGGAGGCGGAGAGGACTAGACCGGACATGACGCTGCTTTAGTGACTCGCTCTTGGCCTACCGTTCGAAAATTCCACCGGTCAAAAACCGTGCACTGCACTGTAACGTCCCAAAGACTTGAAACCTCGGGACAACGTAATACCGTTGGAAACCGTGTGTCACGCACTGTGGAGAACACCCGTCAGTCTTGTATTAGTAAAATGTTGCTGATAATCTGCCGCTTTCTGGGACATGACTTGCAGTCTGACCGAAATTTACCAACGATTAGGTGGCACATACCTCAGTCTTCGGTTCATACAGCCTGATGGAGGCCTCGCTCTCTCCAGGATATTTCAGAATACGCGGCTCATTCTTAAACTCTGCGCTGGCAGGGGGTACCTGCCAACGCCATGCCTCGGCTGCTTTACCTCCGGGAAGAAGCCCTGGCACCCACTGTACAGCAGGCTGGGAGGGCACCTGCGGCAGTCTGGACGGATGTGACGAAAATATGTCTTATCCCACCAGGATTCGAGCCCTGTACAGTCCAGGCCGTAGCAAGTCGCCATGCCGACTACGCTAACCCGGCCCCTGCGATGCTACATGCCCTCAGATCTCATAATCCATGCACACAGGGCCGCCCCTGTCCCTGCTAAGCCCTGGGCTCTGGCCCTCCCTAGCCAGATGTACCAACCACCAAGGACCCAGCTGGGAAGTCTCCCTTGCACTTAGCCTTTTCATCATTGGGCATTTCAACACTAGTAACCATTACAACCTCCCCCGGACAACAAATGCAACTGCAGTGCCAGCAAACAGCTTCAGCTTCGAACCCAGTCAACTAATTTAAGCAGGAATCAAGTAAAGATCAGCCCAACCTGTTGCGCCAACGCGATGCTCGCAACACAGCGCTATGTTGCTCATGCAGACACTTAGGGACGTTCCTCTGTTAACCCTTTCCGTTGCAAAGCCAAGACAGAACGCCGAAACGACTATGAAAACTCACGAGCTGTTTATTTACGGTGACACACATTACGTTACCAATTCATTTCATAAAAAGTACTAAAAATAGAGACGCCCTATCGCTATCGTGAATTGCATTTTTAGTAACTCTTCCTATTATTATCGGCGTATTTTTTACTAAGATGTACAGAAAAAACACGCATGTGACATTATGCGTGCGTGTATATATACACAAACACATATATACACATACATACATACATTATACAGTGCACTGAATTTCATGTTGCCCGCATGCACACCAAAGTCTGCTGGCTGGCCATAAAAAGGCTGAACGGGCCTAATCTATTTATGTTTTTAAAAACCCGTTCCTACTTTTCACGTAAATAATACATCTCCATTATAAAAAAAACAACTAACAGTGGAAACAGCATAACATCAATGAAGACTTGAGTATTCAAAGACCAATTAGTTAATGCATTGTCGGGAGTCTGCGTGTGTTTTAAAATCAAAGCCACAAATGCACTCTGTATGTAAGCTGTAATTTTTCATGACATATGCAGTGTGCTTCCTTAATCGCAGTCCTCAGCATCGCCGGTGTCATAGGACGTGCCAGCGGGTGCAAGCTGTCTACGACATAAAGTTGCCATGCTCAGAGCGCCGGTAAAAGAGATACATTTTATTGCCTTCTAAAGGCCCACGGGCCACTATTTACAATAACGGTACCAATAGTCCGGTACAGAAATTCATCGGTTTGACTAGCAATCAGTTTACGAATTTTCGCTTACACGAGGTAAAGTAAAACCTCTTTCTCAACTCGCGAGTCTGTTTTTGATTACAGAAGTTCGTTCTTCCAGCAACCCTATCGTTGTTACCTGCGTCTCTTCTCGACTGTCGTCGGTTTTCGAACCACCTCGGAAGAGCATATGGTCTAGGCATCCTTTAGAGGTCAACGCAGAAGCAGCAGCACTGCAACGTCACTCTTTTTTCTCGCGGCTTTTGAGATTTCGCCATTCTATGTGTTAAGCATTCTGCACTGATTAAATCTTAAGGACTTTTTGCGCATCATATTTACAGTAAGGATGGTACGTACATGTTTGCAATTTCCAGACACCTTTATGATGTAACTATTATTTAAGGGGGCGCGCAGCGGCGCAGTTTGTTGAAACACAGCGCCACAAGACGGAAGGTCACGGGTTCGATTCCCGATGGTCTCACTGGAATTCATTGACATAATCCTTTTGACTGCATGACCGTCTTGGGGTCGACTCAGCCTCTAACAGAAATGAATACCCGGAATATTTCCCGCGGGGCTAAAGGCGGCCGGTGCGTAACGCTGACAAACTTACCACCTTCATGTGTCAACTTTCTGGAAATCTGGAACCCTAGGGGTCTGCCTAGCGACTGCTTAACTACTACAGATGCCTACGTTATGGGTGGAAATTTTACATAAATGTAAATATATGACCGTTAGTGTCATTTCTTCATAGTAAGGTGAATTTCGCATTCCTCTGGGAAGTAACTATTGAAGTCTTGAACCATTTACAACTTATAATGTAGGCCGTAATGCGAAACTGATTTTCGTTTTACAAGTTTTCGCCTACGAGCAGTTTTCAACGAATGAATCAGGCCCGTAAACAGGAAAAACTGCTGCACCGTCTTGGTGAGATCTCACAGTGGTTGAGTATGAAGTCTTCAGTGATGGGATGTATACTCTGGTATTAATGTAAAGACATTTCAGAATATACCGCTGTCTTCATTATGAACGTCACCTGGGGATGCAGACAGCAGACCCCTCTGAAAACTCGGTAAACATGTACCAGACAACACGGTGCCGCATTACAATACTCTGGCATTGTCTTATGTGGCCAGTATTGACAGTTCAATTCTCGCACCAACATGCACTTCCATTCTGCTTTTGGACCAACGGTATTTTGGGCCTTAGAAGTGCCTGGCTAGACCCTGCACGGAAGAAACTGTTATTGATTTACCCAGGCATTGCTGCAACTAGCCTGTTCAACCCTCACCCTTCTCGAAAACCCCAACCACAACCGAAGAGTCTTGATGGATGTTGCTGACCCGGTCAGCTACGTTGCCATATCGAGCACGTTAGCTGTATTGTCAGCTCTTCTGCAAGAGCAGGTTTTCTTCTACAGCAAGGCGTACTCACACTTCGAATGTCCTCCAAATCACTCCCACGGCGCTCCAGTCAGCTGTTCCATTAACAAATTACATACTCTAATGAATGCACGATGGGACAATGGAGGGAGACGGGAAGATGCCTTACTACTTTTCGCTTATTACGGGCAATTCTTTACTCTCGAGATCCGAGAAATTTGTTCAAAGCAGGCTCCGCTTTACGTACTGCTATAAACTCACTGCATATATATGTATCATTTCCGATACAAGGCGAAATACGCGGTGTAAAATAAATATGTTACTGTGACAATCAGTTAATTTACGTGGAAATTATTTAAATAACTCATGCTGTATACCCTTTTTACTTTCAAGTGAGAAATCCCTCTGTGAAGATACACAGAAGTACGAGTAGTGCCCGTCAAACACATCTCCGTGAATGTTGTAAAGTTTTAATGCAACATGTTTCGGCTCATGTATAAACAGCCATCATAAGGCTGACAAGGCAGCAAACAAACGTCGTTCTTAATTATTTTACATTTTCCTTGTGAGATCTCAACCGCAAACAAGGGCAATGTAGAATAGTTAAGGTGTTATACGTTCCAGCTTTTCTATGGTACCTTGTCAGCCTGATAATGGCTCTTCATACATGAGCCGAAACATGCTGCAGGAAAACTTTACAACACAAAAGAATTACTGTGTACGGCGGCCATTGCCCTTACTTCTCTGATACTGTGTACGCCAACATACACGAATTAAACTAATTCTCATTTAAAATTTTAGACATCTCACTTCTTTGGCTACAGAAGCTGACTGCTTACTCGAACGCATTTTTGGCAGTTATAAAATCTAAGCAATGACAGATTGTCACGTGCTGCTGCAAAAGAACCTTCCTTGCAAGATGAGATTCGCAAAACAGTTTTGATGAACATTCAAGTCTCCTTGAATGTCAAGCCGGGTTGACTGATGTACGGTTACCGAACACTTGGACGTACTACTCCTCCGAAACGTCGGTCACTACTAACCAGTTGCGTAACGTCGCAGAACTTTCATATTCCTCCTTAGTTCGTTGTTTCGTGTATTCCCCTTCGAAATGCTACGTCACTGCCAAGTTATTTTCCATTGCTGTCCATAAACCATGACATTTCCATCTGTGGTATATTCAAAGGAACAGCAATAATCATAATGGATAGCGTGTCAACATGCAGTATCCACCGATCTGTATGCACATTTCATTCACTTGCTCACGTTCGTGTGTATGAGTGAGGACTCGCATGTAAACACCTGGAATGAAACAGCTGCACCTCGCCTCTGTACATAGGAAGTTCACGTTAAGAAGTTCTGAATACAGACACCAACTCCTGAATTTGATATCCAGTTTAAATAATTTCTATTCCATTTTTATGTATTATTCACGGTAGAAACAAACATCCAGCAACTGAAAAAGAAACCAAAGGTTCGACACCGTAAACAGATACACCCACTTCTGGATCAGACAATTAAAAACAATGCTGAAATCTACACGTCTTAGTTTTTCATGTTAGCATCATTATGTCTCCTTTTCTTCCTGTCGTGTTTAAATCCTTGGTTTCCGCCACTGGAAACTCTACAATTCGGCACGCCGAAGGTAAGTGTCGTAGACACGCGCCCATTAGCTTCGCCATGTCCGTCGGTCCACACCTATCAGCACGGCTCCCACTGGACGTATCCTCCGTGAGATCAAATGTTGATGACTTGTATGAAAGTTTATCGACAACATCAAAATTTCGTTAAAAAAAAAAAAAGGACAAAATTATCGCGCGCCGTCCATGAAGACCGCAGGATGCTCTACCGTTGCCGAATCGGTTACACAACGCTCAATATTCTTACATTGCTGTCACGTGTAGCAGCTCAACATTACATATAGAATGCATTGTTGCGTTTCCAATTTGACAATGCTTACGCGATGCGCTACAATGTCACATAAGTACAAACAAATTACCCGTCCTATTAGCACTTGTTCTAACTTTCTGTTTCGTGACAATGCCAACTACACGGAATCTCTTTTCATGTAAAGAGCGTAGCAAACCGGTGCCTGTGGGTTCGAGTTCTATTGTGATTCTTAATGGACGCAAGACATCCATTCACAGTCTACATATATGCTATGAAGGTTCTGTACATACAGGGTGTCCCAGGAGGAATGTGCCAGACTTCGGGAGGGTGTTCCTTATGTTAAAGTATACCCATATAACCCAAAAAACCTATGTCCAAAGTTTAACGGTTACGGAGATAATGGCCAGAGAAGTTTGAAACTTTGACAGCTGTTACACACTTATTGATTACCAAATACATATTAAAACTGGCAGGAATATGTGGTTTCTG
>Ga0131853_10021795_pt1 | contig 11616 bp, 10 predicted proteins | sample TergutLab28metaG_FD_92764 | JGI IMG/M metagenome (GOLD analysis project Ga0131853, IMG submission 92764) | Labiotermes labralis P1 segment gut microbial communities from Petit-Saut dam, French Guiana - Lab288 P1 (version 2) (version 2) | ecosystem: Host-associated > Arthropoda: Insects >...
CTCCCCCCCGGGCATGGCATTTCCAAACCCGCCCCAAAGAAACCCGTTTAAAGGGGGTCAGGGAAACCATCCCCCCCCCCCCCCCCCGCGAGGATGGTACGAATCCCACTGCTGCACCCTGTGTAAAAAATGGAGAGATTTGGACTGCTCAAGCCGGCTTAGCATGCACCATCTACCCTACTTAAAGTTTCCATAAACTTTGTATGTTTTCGTGAAGACGTGCATTGTTACCAACTGTCACAAGCCTTCAATGAGTGACAGCTTTAGAACACTTGCCTCTGTGTTTAAGGTAACGGAGAACTGCAAGTGCGATGTTCAGTTTGCTTTATCTTTAGTATAAGCCCACATTGCTGTGACACCAAGAGCATTTGACAGTGAGCCTATTGCAGTTCAAGTTTGCAGCAGTGTGTGGAACACGTGCACAAACACGTGTACAAACACGTTCTGCGATGTGTGTGACCCGAAGGGACGCCGACAATACACAGTATCGTCCGACATGATACACTGCACACGGTCTATCAGAACGAGATGTGGGCTCTATTAGTATTACTGAATTTTAATATTTTAAAGACGACAGTCAGGACGATTGATACATGAAATGGGGTGTTGGACTTGTGGAAATTTGTGTTCGTAGACTTCCTGAAGATTGCACTCCCGTGCCGAAACATGTAACAGTGATACTTACCATGAATTGTGTTTTATGGTTTGTGTCTTATTCAGTACATTGTTGGTCAATATATTGAATATTTAATGACATTTGTTAGTTCCCAACGACGTCAACACGAGCCCTGGGACCGAACTACGTTTCGTCCACAGTGTTAATGCAGGTGGGGTGGGGGTTAAATCTGATTGTTCGTATCTGTCTCAGTGCCGGGATGAAGTGAGAACGGAAAATTTGAATGTAACCTTCCAGTGCACTAAAAATACACACTGCTTTGTAATAAACCAACAGTTACACGTCAATACAATAGGTTTTATCACACACGGTCACAGAAGCGAGAGAAACATGTCGGTAAAAAGTAGACAATAAAACCTTTTATGTAGTGCTTTGTTGAGCTTTACTGCATAGCATAAAGAACGCAAACATATGCCTCCAATACATGATACGTTGGCAAGCGAGATCTTGTGTTACAATTGATATATTCGTTACAATGAGAGTGTTGGCGCATGCGTGTAGGCGGGTTGAATAAATAGGCGAGTGACTGTAGTACACTCAGGAAAATATAAATACAGACCCACAGAAAACAACATTTTTTTTTTGCGAATGAAGGCCAGAGTATAATAATTTATTCCAGTCAATAACACAACAATATACATATAGTGATCAATATTAAAAATTCGGCGACATGTTTCTTTTCAAAGGAACCATCATCAGGCAAACATGAAAACCCAGTCATGTACATTCAGACAGTGCACACTCTATGGGATCCCAAGTACTGGTACTGTGTTTTCATATTTGGCCTGGTGATGGTTCCTTTGAACCGAAATATGTCGCCGAATTTTTAATATTGATCGCTATATATGTTGTTGTGTTATTGACTGGAATAAATTATTTATTATTGCAATACACAACGGGATGGCTCCTATCAAAGGCCAGAGTGTTTTTACTGATGTATATGGAAGTCAAAAAGAAAATTCACGCCAGCCTTCGTTCAGGAATGATTTTTAGTTTGGTATTGGCTCCTATTTCGTTTTTTTATTTGAGACGAGATTCTGTCAGCGCTGACTAGACATTGCTGAACTCTGGGGGAAAAAAAATTGTGCATTTCGGTATAAATTTTGCACTATATTTCTCCGAAACGCTGCTAAATTGTCACCAGCCTACTGACGTCACATCTCACAAGACTCCATAGGATAATCTGCATTATGTACTGATGCTGTAACAGAAGACGGGCTCCGACAGTCCTCATTGCCTATATATGACTGTCTTGGTGCACGGAAGTTCAAAATTATCCCGTGTTCATCCAATTAAGAAACGAAATCTTATTTCGTAACTCCTCCTAGTTACTGGTGCGCGAATAGTGCCGGCGGACGACACTAACTGAACAAGACAGTTTCCCATTCTGTTCAATCAAGCTGCAAAGGAGAGAGTGATGTCGATTCGGGCAGGCCAAGAAGACAAGTTACTCCTTAAGCGTGTAATGATTTCAGGCTGACGCGACAAAATGCGTCACCACAAGTAATGTAGAAATATAACAACCCTGGTGTAAACAAATAAGGAGAACTTGTCAATCCACTACCAAAAAATGTAAGTCCACAATAACTTTTTGGACAACAACAACAACGACATAGCATTCTGATCCTCTTTCAAACAAGTCTGTGACTAGATACCTTCAGGCTCTAACACAATGACAATGCAGTAAATGAATATTCGTAATGCGATAAGTATATTTATAAGGAGCAATACACATATAGTCTATGGCATGTGACAATTTTACGTAACAGCATTGTAACGAATTTCATTTGAAATTATGTTTAAGAAACATTTTTAACATTTGCTTTCAAAACAAAAACATATTTCACAATAAAAAAAACACAAGTCAAAGTTGCTACTAAAGAGAGGCATAGTAACGGATGTCTTTAAATATGACACAATACAGTGTACGAATGAACAGTTTTTACAACTGGATAAAGGGATAGCAATTGGTTCCCCATATCTAGTACAATGGCAATGGTGTACCTGCAATATATAGGGGAAACTTACATAAACCAATGGCTAGAAAGCAAAGATATAATATACTACAAACGATACGTTGATGACATCTTAATCATACATGATCAAAATAAAACAAACGAACAGGCAATTTTACAAGAAATCAACAAGATAGACCAAAACCTACAGTTCAAAAATGTCTACTGAAGAAAACAATACAATAAATTATTTGGACATTGCTATACATAGAAACAACAATAATATTGACAAAAGTATTTACAGAAAACCTACAGGTGCTAATACCACCATTCAATTTTCCTCGAACCATCCATATGAACATAAAATAGCAGCATTCAAATACTACATACACAGGATGATAACCCTTACCATCATGGAAAAATCAAAACGGGAAGAACGGAAAGCAATAATTACCATGGCTAAAAACAATGGATATCCAACAGGCATCATAAATGATCTCAGAACAAAACTAATAATTAGGAAACGCCAACAACACCCCCCCCCCCACAATTTCATACAACAAAAGAAAATGGGTAACCTTCAATTACTATAGTCTCATGATAAGACGTATCACGAACCTGTTTAAACATACTGATTTGAATATAGTGTTCAGAGCAACCAACACCTTACAACAACAATTATCCAAAAAGCAGACTAATAAGAATCCAAGTGGAATACGTAAACTGAAATGCAATACATGTAACAAAGCATATGTCGGATAGTCTGGAAAATCCATAGACATAAGACACAAAGAGCATATAAGGTACATAAAAAGCAATAATCCGCAGCCTGCCTATGCTATGCACATCCTACAAAACAGACACGAATACGGGACAACAGAAGACCCGCCGCAACTATTAAAGACATGTTGTAAAAGTACACATATGAACTGCCGGGAGACCCTATACATGCAAATATTCCACCAACGCAAAATACTGATCACAGAACAACAAATCAAAGACATCGACCCCTTTACGAAATCGCGAATACAACAAATATCCTCCCACGCAACCCATAACCAGTCCCTCATTTCGTAGCATACGACGCACACCTAGCCAACTGCTCTCTCTACAACACATTCCTACACAACATGGTAAGCAAACTGCCGCACAATCCACACAGCCCAACTATTTGTATATAGCAAAAATCACCATTATGTATTTACTCATATACCTGTTTTGACAATATACTTAATAAGCACAATTTATTTACAGACATGCTGCCACAACACCCTGTTTGCAAAAACGAATTAAATTGTGAATATTGTAATATAAATTTAGCAAGGAACAACAGAGCTCCCTGATGATGATCTGACAAGATCGAAACATGTCGGAGTGATTTTAAGTGTTTTTAAAGTGTTTTATGTGAAAGTTATGTAAGTGCAGTTGTTCGTTGATAATAGAAGCCAGTTAGCCTTCTTAACTGTTAATGCATGTAGGATGCTCCTTTCCTCCTCAACTCTATGTAGTACTTCCCTTTTCACATGATCCAGCAAACTGTTCTTTTCCTTCCTTCTCCACCACCACATTTCAAAAACTGCTTTAGTCTGAATTGTTATTCATTGCCTATTCCACACCTTTTCTTGTTGTTTACACTCTTATAAAGTATGTTATATCATCTTCCTGTGTCTTCCTCATCGGCCATGTTCTGTGGCCGATAAGGAAGACACGTGGATGATCCAACAGATGGTAGAAGTTTGATAAAGGGTGTTAGATTCTCTACATCATAACTTAGAATACTACATAATTCACACAGTAGCGTAACATAATGAATAGTTCGCATTGTTTGCAGTTATTAATTTATTGAAAAAATGAGACAGCATTTACAGTCAATAACAGCACACATTTACTAAGTTTCTTTCTTCATGTCAAATTGAGCACAATTTTAAGTTGAAAAATGTAAACTTAATCTTTTTCAGGGCTATTTATCCTGATCTGTTATCTGGTTTAAATTGCCTGTCTGTTTTTACTGAAGCAAGAGACAGGCCCAGCACAAAACTAGCAAAGTTACAAGGGATCATGAGTGGCAACAGAAGACTGATAACACACATGGCCTACACAAGACAGTGATGATCAAAGAAACCCTCGGTACAAGTAACATGGTCCAACATTTATGCCAATGCAGCCAGCAGTGCAAAGCTATGTGTTTATTCAAGAAAAGAACTTAGAAATGAGATCTTAACTATGAAAATTGCTGGCCTTTGGGATGTCACACCACAATTTCTGTCAGACTAAATACCACAGCCCAGGAAAGTGCATTCATTACAGTAACATCTTATTGCGTCAAATATTCTACCACTACCGTGTGGACTGGCTACAGCTGTCTCACAATAGGGCCCATGGTGGACCTTTGTGGACTCAGTAATAAATTTCTGGATTGCGTAGAATACCCGGTGGACTGCCATAACCACAGGCAATACGTTCCAAATCCTACTGTGGTTACGTGAGACCGCGGATAATACCAAACACTATATATAACATCATATAACGTGATATTCGTGTACATGTAACATACATAAATAGGATAAAGTTTAATTGATAAATTACGCACAGTAAGACATTATCAACATTACATAAGTAACAATAAAGTGTGCTGTACACTGCATTGTACATTTAGTGTACTCCCTCTCTCTCTTGTACACATGAAAAGTAAGGGATTCTGACGTTTTAGCCTAATCCTCAAGAAATGATAGAATGAAAATTTTTCTTTGTTCTTCATCACTTCATGAATGGAATATTCGTTCTTGCCATACAACCTGGGAATCTCCATGCACGATTTTTTTTTCTATTTCCAACATATCCAGAATTTTCACTTTCTCACTCATGGAAAGGATATCACGGTTTCTCTTAGGCTCAGAAGCACTATCAGCATCACTACTCTAATGCTTTGGGGCCATTACTACAGTAAATAAGGGCTTTCTAAACAAAAACACTTCGACAACATGGCAACTAATTTGAACAGCGAGAACGCTACAAGCAGAATGCTGGTAAGTTTGCAGGGAAGTGTGGGTATGGGGACAGAGGGAGTTGAGTCAAGTACTGGGCGTGTTTGGGCTGCTGGATTTCACCATGTGAGGGCCCGTTCTCGCTTGGCGCACGTTTTGAAGCTTATAAAGTGTCCATTTCTTTAACTTTACAATTTTGGGGGGGGCTGCGGTAAACCGTGGATACGGGGGTCCACCTGGACATGGAATTCCTTGACCAGCTCTGTGACTGATAGCTTACCAAGCGTGCTCCATGAAATTACTGTAATATCCACCATGTGCTTCTCTTCAAACTAAAATGTAGAGACAAAAATCTTCCAAGTCTTACAAGGTTCAAGAAAAAAACCATCTCACACATAACACTCAAGTTAAATGTTTATAACTTAATAAAATTTCATTACAAATAAGGTTTTTATGTATACTGTTATTTATTACAATTTTATTCTTCATCTGATGTGTTTATCAACGTCATATCAAGTTTTTATACCAACTCATACTGCAATTCTTTCTTCCATGTGTAACAGAAGAATTTTATCACAAACCTTATAGGCTCATTGTATCAATGTGAAATGGAAAGGTGTGCTATTATTCCTCTATTTATAGGATCTTAGAGTCATTTAATAAATAACTTTAATCAACTGCATTGTTTGTTGCTGCAGGTTTTTTATTGTGACAATTTGTACAAGTTACATTTAAAACTAATTTACAAAGCATAACAAAAACAGGTATAGAATATACATACACATATATATCATGACTAGAATTTTATGTTACTCTCCCAATATTTGATGAAACTACTTAGTTTCGGGTGCACCGTAATGTTTTTTTGAGTCTATTCTGTGACATGTTCCATGTGGTGTTTGGGTCAGACAGCTGACAGCAAAGCAAAGGTATACCAGTGAGAAAACCAGGTTCCACATACACCACTCATTTTAAGCAGACTACATGTGAAAAATTTTTAAGCAACAAAACACGAAAAATAGTGCGTGACAATAATACGAGTTAACTGCACAACACAACAATTACTGTCTCCCATCACAGCATCAGCTATGTTGTCACTACTGCCTTCTCCATTGACAAACGAGTTACACATGTACTACCACGCGTGATTTCAGGCTTCGCTGTGAAGTAGATGAGAACTGCACTCTTCTGGGGTATTACACAGTGAGTACTGTGTACATGTACTACCTTCCTCCTCCAGGTTCTAGCCTCCTGCTCCACTTTCATGGAACAGTAGTCACCAGAATGTAATACGGCTGTCATAACAATCAAGTGTTCACACTGCATAGTTGTTGACAACCTAGCAGTATAGACTACAGAATGTCACTTCATCTGTGATACCCTTGCCTGAAACACTGGCATTTTTTATTGTCAGCAATAATATACAAACTACTCTACATGCTCTCCCAGCAGATATTCTTCGCACCACAGCATATCTTCCTCCAAATTTTGTAACGGTGCACTGTTCAGGTTTAATTGATGGTCCTTCAGAACTCCAAATCTACTCTTTGGTATCTGGCAACTGGGAGTAAGTCAAAAACCCTGCTTAGTTCAGGAAGTAGGCCTGAACCTGTGTTTTCAGATAAGGCACCATTTACGTTATTTAAACAGGCATGCAGCATGCAGATTTCTTCCCACAGCTAAACAGAAGTTTCTGGACACTCTGCCTGCCACAGGTTGTACAACCAACCCTTCCTGTACTTTTATGAAGGGAAGTAGTGTATTGTGATTGTCCTTCCATTACAGCATTAAACTTCCAGAAGCACATAAAAGTTATTTAACAAGCATTTATTCTACTTCCCAAACAGCACAACTATATACATTTTCTAATGATTTTTATTCGATCTATATATAGTTGTGCTGTGCAGAGAATAAAATAAATACTTGTGTGATAAAACACAACGGATGGTATCATCTAAGATAAAAGTTCTTTTTAAAACGATGAGTTGGACTTCCTTCCCTTTGGTCCGGGGACTGACAGGAGTGCTAACAACAATTTGAAGCTGCAGGCTCTCACTGCCATCACTACTGTGTGACTTGTTAAAGTATTTTAGAATTGGAAACAGACTGGATGTCAACAAAACTAAACAACTGCTGTGACATGTTCAAACAAATAACCTGCACAATAGGTGACAGTATCTATGCTGCCACTACATGACTAGATACATTCCACCACCACCTTTCAACGAAGATAGAGAATCATATGTTTAATTCTTCTCATCACCAGAAATTAGTAACTGCATCTTTGTTATTTGCTCCCTTTTGCTATTCCATTGACGAACCAACAAAAGAAAGGACACTCTCAAAAATCAGGATAACTGTGATATTGAAGTATGCATTCATAGCCGTCACCCTGGTGTGAAAACATTCTTTACCTTTGTGTTCTTTTAAAACCCTGACATACAGCATTAAATGTGCTAGCAAGCGGTGCTCTTCAAACGGCAAGACCCCGCCGTCCACAGTAGGCTACGGCCAATTAGAGGGACCAGCTCTGACAAACCCTGCAATTTCATGAAACACAACAAAAGCAAAGGATAATTATATTAGTCATTTGGAGAATAGACGAAATTCCATTAAAATAGAAGTACCCTTCATGAAACATTTACGCCAAATCTGCAGTGCAAAGGTAAGGTATTTTCCAGGCCACTTATACAGACAAGGTACAACACATCAGACAGCGCCACAGGAATACGGATACAATCTCAGCCTCAGCAAATCTAATTAAAACAAAACACTGCAAGGGCCCTAGTGTGTGCTGATGTAATACAATTTCTGCTCAGTGCTCTAAATGTCAAAACAAGGAAATTCAAGCCAGCATGGGTGAATGGCGGGAGTGACTACAGTATTACGTTGACCTATATATAACACACATAAAAAGCCCCGCAACAGAGTTACAACTTCTCTTCATTATATAAATAACACAATAAAATACCTTATTACCACATCAAAGAAAGATGACACTTTGCCCAGTCCCACTCCAAAAACATCATGTTAATGTCGCTGGTGTAATGAAAATAGCAGAATAAAAATATGTATGCAGGTCAACATACCCACTTCTTATACTTGAAGGAAGCCAAAAGAACATAAAAGAGACTAAGCTAATTTTGAAGTGATAGAATTGACAAAGAGTCATTTTATTACTTACCACTTTTAAATTATGCAAAGTCAGAGATACCACATGGATAAGAGATTATTACAGTACATGTGTAATTCAAGAAATGTTAAATGACTTTCTATACAGCATTACAAATCCTAAAAACAGAAAATTTTTGTAACAAAGAGATCTCTTTCATGAAAACACGTGTCCATTTACCTTCTTTTAATGCAATGTATAATGCACCCTATGATCATCTCTTTGGCTGACATATGTAGCAAACTGTAAAAACACAGCTGTTCCACCACCATTTGTCACTGGCCAAGAAGTGGCAACAATTTGTTATGTACCAATATGTCTGTGACAGTAACTAGCAGCACAGGTTACAACTACTGTACGTGACATGATATTAGTTTAGCTATTTCTTCTCAGAAATTATCATTCTAGGAATATTATGGGTCAGGACCAAGAATTCTAAATGGGTTGACACGATTGAACTACACTTTGAGAAATAATGCAGCTAACATAATTGTACACTGTTTATATGGGTGTTTCTTCAGGACCAGAAAAAATTAATGATATTCCAATAGAGGTTTAAATGTATTAAAGACTTCTTGCAATAAAACCAAGTAGATGCACTAATTTCTCAAATTTATTTTTGGAATAAAACTCCACATGTTTCGGACAGTTCCTCCGTCCATCATCAGGAGTTTTTCACTGTACACACAGCAATGGTATATGTCATAAAGGTTTGGTGACAGCTTGCGAGCAGGATCAGGACAGAACTGCAGTTCCATCCTGATCCTTTCACCAAACCTGTATGACATATACCACTGCTGTGTGTACAGTGAAAAACTCCTGATGATGAACAGATGAACTGTCTGAAACATGTGGAATTTTATTACAAAAATAAATTTGAGAAATCAGTGCATCTACTTGGTTTTATTGTAAGAATTTATCACGATGCACGGTCACCAGAACGTCAAATTTATTAAAGACTTTTTTGCAGACAGGATATGCTGACTTGTGTATCAATGGGATGCTGTGTGTAAATGTCTGTAGGGATTTTTTCCAATTGCCACAGTACCTTCATCAGTGAGCATCCTCAAACAGACTTTGGTTGTACATGCCACATATTACACTCATCATATTAACCTTCACACTTCATCAGGACCCATCTCTGGTGTGACTACCGGACCTTCGTCAGTCTTCACCAATTCATCAGCATCATCTGTTTTGTCCTTCCTGCCCTTTTCATTAGCATCCGTCTCCAGACGACTTTTGTCCACCTTGGTCAAACTCAAACTCAGTCTCTGTGCTGCCTCTAATAACTGCAAATATAATGCACCAAAACTGATGATGGGCATAAAATATTTGAAGCTTCTGTAGCCTGAAGTAAAGTGAAGTGAAGTGAAGGCTTCACAGGCAGCCCATGACACTGCTGTTACTATTCAGCTTCACAGGCAGCCCATGACACTGCTGTTACTATTCAGCATCACAGCATACCTCTAAAAGTGTGTATTCAGTTGCAAATGACCAGGAATATTATAATTTCAACAAAAGATGACATTTATTTGGCAAAACAACGACACCTCTATAAACAGATTACTTGTTTGGAATCCAAACATTATTAGTATACATTTTGTTTGTACAATAAAATTTAAAAAATGTTAAAAAAAATGTTAAAATATTAGTATACATTTTGATTACCAATGAATTTTCAAAGCAAAGATAATGCAGTGATTTTAATTCTGGACATACAGGAGGAGGTACAGGAAATGGGAGATGTAATATAATTCTACGTTTACACCTCATAATGGGAATTTTACAACCGTCACCACCGCATGGCAGAAGTCAGAATTTAATTCAGGAGTAATGATAATGATAACGGTACTGACAAAATGTAACACTCAGCCAGCAGCAACATCCATCTGTGACACAACCAGATAAGGTTACATGAACAGAAGCAGGGAGAGGAGACAAAGGAACTATGGCATTAAAACAAATTTTCAAATGTTCAAAATAAATTATTATACGCATGTCTTCATACCATAGTTCAGTAAACTAGATGCTGATACTTTACCACAGATGCCAGAGATCAATCACAGGGAAGTCCATGTGGGATTTGTTATGGACAAAATGAAATGAATAGGAGAGCTTCATTCTTCTAGGATGGTACGCATCACTGATTGGTAGTTGATGTTTCAGGACAACCTATCAGTCCCATGTTCAAGGGTCAAGCAGGCCAGGACAAATGCTTCTAGGAATACTTGACGAATATATTGTCCCAAATTGTTAGCAACTATCTAACAATCAAAGCTGTGTAACAACCCAGAAGAGAGACGATCTCATTTACAAGATGGACGAAATTGAAATCATGGACAGAATAAGTTTATCTCCTAGTACATTTGTTCTTCTTGCCAATCATCATTTCACCAATATTTCACATTCATCAGCCGCCACACTCGAAGTGTGCAGTAAGCCTAATCAAACAGAGTATTAATACAGCCCCTTCTTTATGGTTTGATGCTGAATTTGCATTCTGCTGACCCCATGTACATAACTCGTTACAATGCCCAAACACATCCGAAATATGTTCCCTGACAACAGCATATTTCAGTTCACCATACAGCACAATACTAGAATTTATGATTTCAAGTACACTAGACACAAGCTTATTAAAAATTTAAGAAATGCTAAGCTCTGATTTTAAAAATAAAATCTGCACAACAAACATTACATTTTATCTTATGCGTATTGGACCGTGCATCATCTTGATATTTGAATAAAGGTTGACCAACTAGATGACACTTGCTTTATTATATATTGCTCAACATGTTTCAGACGTTAGTACGTCCATCTTCAGGA
>Ga0131853_10021796_pt1 | contig 11616 bp, 10 predicted proteins | sample TergutLab28metaG_FD_92764 | JGI IMG/M metagenome (GOLD analysis project Ga0131853, IMG submission 92764) | Labiotermes labralis P1 segment gut microbial communities from Petit-Saut dam, French Guiana - Lab288 P1 (version 2) (version 2) | ecosystem: Host-associated > Arthropoda: Insects >...
AGTTCTAACGGGAGCAATTCCTCTTATTCCTCTTGTTGTGATGTCATATTTTGACGCCACAATACCTTATATGAATGGGAATTTGAAGATGTTTGTTCCATGTCCAAAAGCTATTCCCGGAACGGAGAAGATACTCACAATTTTCTCGATGACTGTGTGGTTGACAATTGGCCTTGTGATGTTGCTAACCACAGCTGTGTTCTGGTGTGCCGGTAATGGTCCCTACCGGTCTGTGTGTAATGAGACACACACATATCGGTCACTCTCCAACTGTTTCCAAAATACTTGGGCTGTTTTTGTGGCAGTGTCTGTTCCACAGCAGCCAACAAATTCTAACCTCAGGGTTTTCTTCTTTCTGTACGTGTGTTTTTGTTTCGCTATTAGCACTGTATTCCAAGCAATCTTTGTTTCTTATCTGGTGGAACCGAAATATGAAAAGAAAATAGAAACTTTAGACGAACTCCTCCATTCTGACATAGTTTATGGCTACTACCCAGCTCTACAATTTGTTTTTTCCACTATATCGCATCCCGAGTTTGTCAGGTTCTTTGAACTTAAGGAAAGTAAGGAAGACTGTGGTGTTATGCGAAAATGTATGGAAAGAATGATAAAAAAAGAAGGCGTTGCTGTTGTTAATGATCCATTGTTGGCTACTTATGTTGCTAGGGACATGGGGACAAGGGATGTCAGTAAAATAATCTGCCCCTTTGATGAAAACCTACTTTCAATATCTATAACAATGCTTTTTAAGAAGGGAAATCCCCTTCTTGAGAGATTCAACATTGTAATGAGACGATTTTTGGAAGCGGGTTTGCTGGAAAGGCTCTGGGCGGAACTGCAGCATCGAGCTTCTTTGAGGGGAAAACGCACATTTATAGAAGCAAATGGAAGCAATTTTTTCGCATTCACTTTTTCTCACTTAATGCCGGCATTTGTGGTACTGTTTGTAGGAACTGTCTTCAGTTCAGTGGTTTTTATTGCAGAGCTAATTGTTAAACGTCTGTCCAAACGTACGAATAAAGAATAGAATTCCTACTTTAGGAGAATAAGAAAATTGTGTTATATCATCGCTCATATTACAGATGTAAATTGATGTTCCTTTTTGCAGTCACATTGCAAAGGGTTTGGTATGTATTTATGTATGTACGTATGTATATATATGTATATGTGTATATATGTAGGCATGTATGTATTTATATATGCACGTATGTATATATATATATATTTATTTATGTATACAAATATGTATTTTGTAGGTCTGTATTATCGTTTGTTTATGTGTGTCTATGTATGTGTGACTATATGTGTAATTATATATGTATTTGTATAAGTGTTTGCTCATGTATTTTTGTGTGTACGTGTGTACAGATGCACATTAGTGTGTATGCTCGTAAGCACGTGTGTATGTATTTAACTTTGTGTAAGTATATACGTATGTATGTATGTAAGTATGTATGTATGTATGTATGTATGAACTTATAAAAATTTGTGTAAATATATATGTATCTCATGCTTTTGGACCGTGCATCATCTTGATGTTTTGATAAAGGTTGACCAACTAAATGACATTTGCTTTATTATATGTTGCTCAACATGTTTCAGACGTTAATACGTCCATCTTCAGGAGTTAGCGAGTACTTGTAATGTTCTGTAGGCTGACTTGAGGCTTGCTGATATTATGTAGCGGGATTTTCTGTTGGTGATGTGGTATCCGAATATAGGCTGAACCACATAACCTACAGACAATCCCTCTACATAACATCAGCACGTCTCAAGTCAGCCTACACAACACTACAAGTACTCGCTAGCTCCTGAAGATGGACGTATTAAAGTCTGAAGCATGTTGAGCAATATATAATAAAGCAAGTGTCATCTAGTTGGTCAATCTTTACTTAAAGTGTATATGTGTATATATGTTAGTATGTATTTATGTATGTATATACTTACGTCTTACTTATATATGTTTATATGTATATATGTATTTTTGTATTTAGTAAGCATGTATTTGTGTATATACGAATGCATGTATTTGAATTTGTATGTATTTTGTATCTATGTGTTATGTGAATATTTACGTATGTAATGTTTCAATTTATTCTTTACTGTTGTATTACATGTAGTAATACTAAATGCTTATTGCGGTATTTACAAGGCCGTGTTTAGATATAGTTACATTGAATGTTTCATACTATGAAATTAACTTAATCCACTTGGTTTGATGCATTCAACAACTGGTTCAGTTTGTCAAAAAAATTTTTTAGTAAACCGAAAAAATACTTTAAAATGTCTACTAATCATTTTTTCCTATTTGCTAAGGTCTGTCTTTAGCATTGTTTACGTCAAGCTGTCTCTTACCTTATTTAGCAGCTTACACTCTAATAGCAAATGATCTATCATTTGGTCCTTGGTGCCACAAGGACATGTTAATATATCAATTATTTTAAATCATTGCTATTATGACCTAATATTACCATGCCTTGTTACAATGGATGTAAAATTATGGGTAATGTTTATTCTCATATTTAGCCTAACAGCAACTACCGGAAAATATTTTTGGTGATTTCTCCCTATGTTGATTTGTCCCATTCCCTTTGCCAATTGTCAACACATATCTTACGAATTTCACTTATCACTACACTTTTTGGAGCTTCTTCTTAGAATTCTTTGATGTCCAAGTTCGTAGCTGCTTCCTTTGCAAGTGTGACGGCTAACTCATTTCCCTGTATTCCGACATGAGCCTTGGGCCAGCTTAATTGAATTTCCAGTGTGTTTTTCACATCTGTGTCAGTTTCATTCTTATTTCTTCATCAAAGTTTAAGTGGATTTGCATTTTTGGACGAATTCAGTTTCATTCAGTTGTCTGTGTATACGGTGGTCGTCTTTTCTTCTATTTGTAGGTTTTATATATACTCTAACGTTTGTAATGTCGTTAGCTGCTCGGCTTGATTGTTGGGGAATATTTTTTTTAAACTATAAGTTTTTAGATTTTTATGTTTCTACTGATCTAAATAAAGCCAGGCCTTCGCCTACGGACTGTTGTGACTTGCTTCAGTCTGTAAATATTTCAATTGTACTTGGCTCCTCGTTGTTTTCTGTAAGGAAGTTTATCGTGACTGCGAAGTAATGCACATATCTAAATTAATTTCACGGTCAACCAGTGCTTACACTTTCGAGTTAACATTGGTTAGATGGTAGAATTGACACGCCTCCTCAATTTTAATGGCGATAGGGTTCAATCCTGTCAGCATGAAGAGGGTTTCTTTCGACATCGTACGGTATGCTTTAGCGAGTCCCTTATTTGTAAATATCTGTGCAATCTCTAACTTTATTTCGCAGCTTTCTTTTTCAATGGTTTTCTTCTACATTGGTGCTCCGAATAAAAGGAGAGGTAGTATTCCTCCTCTGTATATTGTCTTCGGTGACGTGTGGATTAGCCCCGCCCCCCAGTTGAATTTTTCCGAATTGGAAAGTGCAAATATCAATTTTGTGCATTATTCAGGCATGTAGTTTATGTTTTCTCTAAATGTGAGCGAATGGTCGAAAATGTGCCCAGGTGTTTCATACTGTACACTTGAAGTGAAGGTTTGTTATTCCGATTTATATCATGTTCTTTTCGTTTTTTTCGCTTTCTTCTTGTCATAAGCATTAATTTTCATTTCGATTCATTAAATCTGATATTATTTTCTTTCGCCCACGGTGAGATTTTGCTCAATTTCACAATGGCGAAGTTCCCTGCTTCTATAATTGATTCTGCTTTTATCATGATTACCACGTCGTCTGAAAATGCTAATATTTTCTTATGGTTAGTGCATCTCACGTTAAGATGGGCGGTCTACTGTGTGTTCCAGGAACCTGGTGCCCGCAGAATGACACTTGCGGGTAACCGCTGGTTATTTTCCTTTCTATTTTACAGCTGTTAATTGATATTACTGCTCTTCTTCCTCTAAAAATTTCTTGCGTAATTTGGTGAAGATTCTGGGGGCATTAGACGTCTTTCAGCCTCTTTTGTGTGGCCGGGCACTATGCTACGTCAAATGCGCCCTTAATGTCTAAGCTGACCTTGATGATTACTCTCCCTTTTAACAATTAAGTTTCTATAAATTGCTTCACTGTCATACGTGCATCCGTCGTTTTTTTTTGGAGGAGTAAATCCTAATTTGTTTTCATTTACATAACAACTTTTATGGATGTAGTACATAATTTTCTAAATCAGAATTTTTCTATCACTTTGTCTTCCACATATTCACCAAAATGTTTGGGCGATATTTGGAGGAGTATGGACAATCTTCTTCGTCAGGTTTGGTGACTGGAATTACTTTGGCTATCTATCATTTTCTTGCGAACCATCACTTTTCAAGTACTCGTTGTAAACAGATGTTACGTTTTTGGGTATGTTTTTGAAAACACACATTGAAATTTTGCTTGTGATTCAGTTTGGTCCTCTTGCTTTCCTGGGACTTTAACATTCAATGTTCAATCTGAGTTCGTTCTGGAAGAAACCTGTGTGATTCCATCGGTTGCTCTATTATTCTTCAGATGTTCATGTGATGATGTGTGTTTTCTTGGGCGTTGTTTTCTGGACATAGCTCTTCTATCATAAACTTCAGGGTTTCTATTATATTTGCTGTTTTTGAACCGTCTAATTTTGTAGCGCAATTAGCTGTACTCTATTTCTTGTTTTCCTTGAGTCGAGGTTTTACGCCTAATTCAATGGTTTGGGCGTGATTTTGTGTTGCAATATTGTTTCAGTCATGTTATTTTCTCTTTGCTATTCGCCGCTAGTTACTTATTTTCCTTTTCGATATACTGGTTTCAATCTATTCTGCCTTAGTTGGTCGCAATGTAGCGTTATTTGTTATCTTTTCCTAGTGCATATTTACTTTCGCTCACTATTTTCTGATCCTCGGCGCACCAAGGAAATGACTTTATTTTTTAAGTAGTTTTCGGTGAAGTTGGGTATTTAACATTTTGTTGCATATATAGTTTCATCTATCTTCACCATAAATACGGGTCGGTCTTTTTGAAGCCTTATTTTTGTGTTTAGAATTTTGTCTATTTCTGTAAAGTTTACCTCGTTGTATTCAATCTGAAATTACTTCGAAATAAACTGCAGCAAGTTTTTTTGGAATTCAGCATGTAGATTTCCTTTTATTATGTGCCGATTTCTCAGGAATTGTATAATTATGCTTTGTTGTTAGCGGAACTTAGGTTAAATGTTGTAAGTTCAAGGCCTGAGCAAATGTTTTAATCTGATATTTTCCAGTTTTTAATACAGGATAACTTCTGAAAATTCACGATGTATAAATATATATTGCATGAATATTTGCTTCTTCGAAATGCCTTTGAACGCTCTTCGTTAATTATATAGAATAGCTTGCTTGCGAAAAATCCTCCAGAAAATTGCACCTGTAATAATATCCAGAAATAACTAGTTGTTGCCCGACAATTTTGTGATAAGAAGAGAATCTACTGTAATATATACATGTGTGTATGTACGTATGTATATATGAATGTATGTATGTATGTCTGTGTGTATGTATGTACATATGTATGAATATGTATGTTTGAATGAATATATGTATGTGTGTGTGCATGTATATGTATGCATGTGTATACGTATTTGTATGTATATATGCATGTGTGTATGTATGCATGTATTTATATTTGTATGTATGTGTTTGTGTGTACTCATATATATATATGTATGTGCGTATGTATATATGTTGTGTGTGTAGGTATGTTTGTATGTTTATATGTATGTATTCGCGTGTGTATGTATATGAATGAATTTATATGGGTTATGTATTTATGTATGTATGAATGTAAATATGTATCTACCTAGGTAAGTATATTTTTATGCATGCATATTTTATGTATGGATGCATTAATGCATGTATGTATTTATGTATGTATGTATGTAAGTATGTACGTATAAGTGTGTATTTATATATGGATATATGTATATGTCTATTTATATATATGTAAGTATATGCGTGTATTTATTTATGTATGCATGAATTTATAGATATATGGAAGGTTCTACGTAGGTGTGTGTGTTCGTATGTATGCATGCATGTATGTATGTACGTATGTATGTATTTATGTATGTACTTATATGTATAATTTTTTATTATGTATGAAAGTGTGTGTATGTAATTACATATGTTTTTTATATGTATGTTTGTATATATTATGGATATGTGTATATGAATATATATGTAATTATGCATTGCTTGTAATTATGACTCTATGTGTGTATGTATGTATGTGTGTGTGTTATGCATGTGGGTGTGTATGCGGATTTGTGTGTGTATGTATGTATGTATGTGTGCGTCTATGTGTTTATGTATATTTGTGTACATGTGGTTATGTAAGTATATATGTTTGTGTGTATGTATTTATGTGTGTATGTATGTACATGTATGAATGTATTTGTGTTTAAGTGTGTACATGTGTACATATAGATGTATATTTGTATTTGTGTACCTGTATGTATATATATGTTTGTGAATGTGTTTGTCTATATATATATATATATATATATATATGTATGTGTGCGTGTTTGTGTATATGTGTATGTATGTATGTTGGGTAGTTTTATGTGTGGCAATTTGCAAATGTGTTTGGTGTAATATATGTGTGTATGTATGTATGTATGTTTATGTATTTATATTTGTATATGTGTGTGTGAACATGTACATATGTATTTATAATTGTATTGTGTACACGAGTGTGTGTATTTATCTACGTACATATGTATATATGTGTATATTTATGTATGTACGTATGTATGTGTGTGTACATTGATATGTGTAGGATGAGGTTCTATGAATTCATTAGCTCGAACCGGAACCTAACAACTACAGCGAACGATCACGTGTTTTATTCAACATATTACCCTCGAAGCTCTGTACACTTCTTAGCCCCTTGCTCTAACTGCTGCAAGCCACTCAAATTAATACATGCATGTGTTTGTCCGCAGAAAATATTTCTTCACGGTAGCAATTACCTCCACTTCGGACACAAATGGCGACTTTTATTTCCTTTTTCAATCGAAGGGAAAATTGATATTCAGTCGGGGTCAGATCCGGAGATTAGGGTGGGTGACCAACACATTGGAAGACCACTTATTCCAGTATCTTCTGAGTTCTATGTGCTCGGTGAGCCGGAGTTTTCTCGTGTAAGTTCATAAACACCTCGTTGAAATTCCTCCGCCGTTTTTCTTTCAAATTACCCATCAAATGCACCAGCAGAGATGATTAATATTCCGCGTTGATAATTTGGCCCTTTGGAAGATTATCAATGAGGAGGATCCCGTCCTAATCCCAGAAAAGTCAAGTCGAGAATTTTTGCAGTGAATTTTACGTTAGGAATTCTTTGGGGTGAGCCGCTATGCCGGCACTATATTTATTGTTGCCTTCGCTCCATTTCATAATAATATAACCAGATTTACCTTTCATGTTCACCAATCGAAACAAGAAATCAATTCTGTAGCAACGAAAAAATTTCAAAATTTGCTCTGTAGACTGGCACCTTTTGACATATTATCCGCTTTCTGACATTTGGAGACGCACTTCGAGGAGAGTTTCCGCATGTCCAAATCTTTATGAATGATCGACCCACACCACTGACGAGGGATGTCCTGTTTTTAGGATATTGATTTAGATGAAATACGGCAGTATTCCAAGATTAGCTCGTGAATTTAATCAATAATCCGCGGGGTGTTAAGTGTTTTGAGTCCTTCACGACGAGGCGCAACACAGGTGGAAAAATCACCACGTTTAAACTGGGTAACCCAGTTTTTGGCGTTGACACCCGATTGTGCATGTTCCCCTATTGTTTCTATCAGAAAGGCGTGAATTTCCTTCTGTGGATTGACTTGCACGAAGGAACTTAAGACGGCTGGATTCAACGTGTTGTTAAAATCACCGTCGTCTCCTGACATGCTTCTTTCAGCCTCTGTAACAAGAAAAGTCTTGCAAATCGGCACATGAACAGACCGCTCTCTCCAACGACACTCTCGATTCCGAACTACGACACCGGGAAGAATGTTGGTTTAAACACTTATCAGAACTCCCTCGTAGATATGCGGGGATCCCAATCTGTATAGCGACAGGCCGACGGTGTCCGGTGCAGGCGAGAGGATTTTCATCAATAGCTCGAATATATTCCACCGGCAGATGCTGAAGTTTTACGTAGATATCGCCATTTCTCGCGGTCTGTAGCTCTAGATCAGTGTGGCTTCATTCATTTTCTCTTTCATTCAAAACATCTGTACTTGTTCTACTCAAGTCTTTGGGTTATTCATTTGGGTCTCTTCCCCTGTGTTCACTCTTACCATGCTAATTTGGGAGTAACCCCCCCCCCCCCCCCCCCTTCCAAACCTCTCAGACACCCCCACCATTGTTACTTCTTTCTTTTCTTTTCTGGTTTATTGGGGGTTTATTTCATTTTTTTCTTTTTTTTGCGCCTTCCCCCGTCGTGTGCTTTTCCCACTGGTGTTGGGGGGCTCCCCCCCCCCCCCCCCCAGTTCTTACAACGCGTCCAGACTACCTCAAATGTGGTAATTCTGTCTTCTCTTCTAGTGGATTTAGTGGATTTATTCCTCCTTTTAATCTTAGTCTAATGTTTCGTGATCCTGTCGCAGTTATTTTTACCCTGTATTTTCCTAACGCATCTCATTTCAGGGACTTACAAATCACTATTAATTTTGTAGGACAAATCCATGATTCCCACCCACATGTATTGACTAGGATATCATGAATAATTTTTCCTTTCTCAAATTTCTGGGCCTGCTCTTTTCAACGAATGATTTGTGTAGTCTAGTCTACAGTGTATGATCGTGCATGGAGGTTGACGTGCAGGGCAAATGGAAAGAATTATTGGGGCAAATCCTTCTCGGAAGTGGCAGGTTCACTTTCCAGTTGGCGTGTCAATACAATTAAATATGCAGACGAAACTAGACACCCATAAGCACCATTTCTTTTCAAGTTGTCTTAGCGCGTTCAAAATAAATTTTGCAAATATTTCCCATGATTGTCCGTTCCCCTGTCATTATTATTAACTCTAATACTGTCCTATATTCACATTTCCCCCTTTTCCGTAACTACATATCCTGTATATACAGCTACGGACTGTGAAATATATTTACTGTGTTATTAAGTGTAATACTGTCCCATATTCATATTTCCCCCATATTCTGTCACTACATAGACTGTATATAGAGCTACAGATTTTGAAATGTATTTATTGTATTATGAAATTAATATTGTCCCGTATTCATATTTCCCCCATATAATTTCGCTACATATACTCCATATACAGCTACAGATTTTGAAATGTACTTATTGTATTATTAACTTAATATTGTCCCATATTCATATTTATCCAGTATTCGTTCACTACATGAACTCTATGTACAGCTACAGATTTTGAAAATTATTTATTCTATTATTAACTTAATATTGTCTCATATTCATATTTCTCCAATGTTCTTTCACTACATATACTCTATATATGGCTACAGATTTTGCAATATATTTATTGTTTTATTAACATAATATTGTCCCATATTCATATTTCCCCCTTATTCTGTCACACTATATACTCTATATATGGCTACAGATTTTGCAATATATTTATTGTATTATTAACTTAACATTGTACCATAGTCATATTTCCCCCATATTCTGTCACTACGTAAACTGTATATACAGATACAGATTTTGAAATATATTTACTGTATTATTAACTTAATATAGTCCCATATTCATATTTCGCCCATATTCTTTCACTACATATACTCTATATATACGTATGGCTAGAGATTTTGAAATATATTTATTGTATTTTTAACGTAATATTATCCTATATTCATATTTCGCCCATATTCTTTCACTACATATACTCTATATATACGTATGGCTAGAGATTTTGAAATATATTTATTGTATTTTTAACGTAATATTATCCTATATTCATATTTCCCCAATATTCTGTCACTACATATACTCTGTATACGGCTACAGATTTTGAAATATATTTACTGAATTATTAACTTAATACTGTCCTGTACTCACATTTCAACCATATTCTGTCACTACATATCCTGTATATACAGCTACAGATTTCGAAATATATTAAATGTATTATTAACTTAATAACGTCCAATAATCATTACTCCCACATGTTCTGTTATTACATATTCTGTATATACAGCTACAGACTTTGAAATGTATTAACTTATTATTAACTTTAATATTGTTCTATATTCATATTTCACTCATGTTATATTTCTACATATCCTGCATATCCAGCTACAGGCTTTGAAATATATTAAATGTAATATTCTCCTATATACATTTTTCTTCATATTCTGTTACTACATATCCTGTATATACAGCCACAGGCTTCGAATTATATTAAATGTATTACAAATATAATATTGTCCCATATTCGTATTTCCCTCGTATTCTCTCAATACATATCTTGTAGGTAAAGTTCAATTTTATGTGGACAGTGTCCATCACAAACACCCATATTTAACATTCGTGAACAACGCAAAATATTCAGTTTCAGGACGGTATATTTCTTATTAAGGATTGGTTCTATAATTTCATTAGCGGTTCATATTATTTAATTTTTTAAGGCATAAAACTCTTAAGATATTATACAGTGTTATTCATAATTCCCTCCGGGATTTCCGAACTGGACTGCGAAACAACCAAGTCAGACACGGCAGAAAGGAGCATTTCAACAGAGAGAGAGAGAGAGATTCACTCGAAGTTTCTGTCCTACCTTACAGGTGCTTGATATGTGCACCCTTGGTGACGCGGCATATATCAATCCTGTAATCAAGTCCCTGCGACACGCGTTGCAACATTTGGCGGTCGATAGCAGCTACTGCCTTCACGATTATTGTCGCAGCTGTGGTAAATCACGTGGCATAGGAGGCATGTACACACGATCATTGATGTAACACCTTAAGAAAAAATCGCAGGAGTTTATGTCAGGTGACCGTGGAGGCCAGGGAAACAGAGGAGAGTCATTGTGAGAAGCGCGCCCAATCCAGCGACCGGGAAGATGGAATGGGCGGAGCTCCGTCTTGATGAAAAATGAAGTCCACGATATCTTCCTGTAAATGTGGCATTAGCCACAGTTGCCGCATGTCCAGGTAGTTAATACCGGTAACACTTGGCTCCGCAAAGAGAAATGGTCCGTAGACTTCGCAAGAGGAAACGGCACAAAACACATTCACTTTAGGCGAATCACGGATGTATTCAATCGTTGCATGAGGATTTCCTGTGCTCCAAATGCGTACGTTGTGACGATTTACCTTACCACACATATGAAACGTCGCCTCTTCACAGAAAACCAGATTCTCAGCAAACCCGTCTTCCCGTAGCCGCTGTCGGATATCCATGCAGAAGCGTTAATGAAGATTGTGATCCTGGGGATTCCGCGCCTGCAAAAGCTGCTCCCGGTATCCTTTTACGCAGAATGCGCCAAACACTTGACTGAGACATCTGCAATTCCCGGCTCGCGCGAGTTGTTGACTTCTGAGGGCTCCTGACAAACGTTTCTCGCACACGCTCGACAGTCTCAGCCGATGGGTCC
>Ga0131853_10021797_pt1 | contig 11616 bp, 10 predicted proteins | sample TergutLab28metaG_FD_92764 | JGI IMG/M metagenome (GOLD analysis project Ga0131853, IMG submission 92764) | Labiotermes labralis P1 segment gut microbial communities from Petit-Saut dam, French Guiana - Lab288 P1 (version 2) (version 2) | ecosystem: Host-associated > Arthropoda: Insects >...
TCCCACTCGGGATGATCGGGACGCGGGCGGGTCGCCGCGATGGTCGACGGGCCGGCCGACGGCACCTTGACGTCCGAGGACTTGTCGAGGCCGCAGCAGCGGATCTCGACGGGTCCGTTCAGCGGGTACTGCCCCTTGGCCCGGTAGTACTCGATGCGGTCGTGGAACCACTCCGTGAAGTCGTTGATCACCGTCGCGATGTTGGCACGGCTGGTGACGACGGCGCCGCCGCCCTCGGTGAGGCGCAGCGTGGTTGCCTTGATGTAGAACTGGACGTCCTTCGACCAGCCCCAGATGTCGCTCGAATTGGTGGCGGCCAGGCCGACCTTGGTGATCTCGTACATCGCCGGGCCGAACTGCTGTGCGATCGCCGGGTTCCCGGAAATCATCGCGCCGATCATGTCGGTGATCGACTCCGGCAGGTTGTCGGAGAACACGTAGTTGTACGGGCCGGTCACCTCACGCGACTGCGCCGGCTTGCCCGAGAGCGAACCCAGCGAACCCAGCGAACCGAGGCTGCCGGTACCGCCCTCCGGCTTGTCCGGGCTGACCGTCCACACCTTCATCCAGGGCTTGTCGGTGAAGGGGTACCAGATCGCCTCTGCGCGACCGGATTCGGCGACGTACTTCTCGAACGTCCGGCCGTCGGTACCCTTCGGCGCGAACAGTTCCTGCCACGGGATGTCGGTGAAGCTCTCGCACCGCATACGCACGTTGGGGGCGGCCTGCATGGTGACCGAGGTCAGGAAGCAGCGACCCAGGTTGGTGAGCATCGGGAGGATGGCGGGGTCGTTGCGCGTGTAGGTCTTCAGCGCGTACTTGTTCCCGTCCCACACGACGGCGGTGAGCTCGGTGACCAGGTTGCTCAGCGAGCCGAAGGTCGCGCCCGACAGCGTCGCCTCACCGTCGGCGGGCAGCGCCGCACCGTGCGCGTTGACGGCGAGAGCACCACCGATCGACAGCACACCCGGAGCAGGCAGGTTGGCCCAGCCCAGGTTGTACTTCTGCAGTTCGGTGACGATCGCGTCGAGGGTCGCGCCGACACCCGCCGTGACGGTGGCCGGCGAGCCGCCCTCGTTCACCGTGACGCTGTTCAGGTGCGTCATGGTGTCGGCGAGGATCACCTTCTCGACGTTGGAGCCCTTGACGACGGTCAGCGGCGTCCAGCCGTGCATCGCGCCACGGGGACGGATCTTGTAGCCGTGCTCGTCCGCCCAATTGACCAGGCGCACGACGTCGTCGGCCGTCTTCGGCGAGCAGACCCAGGTGGCGTCCAGCATGATCTCCTTGGACCAGTTCTGGTACGCCTGCTGGAACAGGGAGATGTCCGACGGGAAGTTCGGCGGCGTGGGGAGCGGTGCAGCCGTTCCCGAGGAACCGAGCGAGCCGAGGGAAGCCGTGGATCCGGCCGGGACCGCGAAGGCGGGGGTCCAGCCGCCGACCACCGCGCCGGCGGCCAGTGCGCCGGCACCTGCGGCGAGGAACCCTCGCCGTGACAGCCGGGGCTGATCGTCGAGTGACGTCATTCGTGTACTCCAAGGGGTGTAGAGGGGGAACGAAATCGGGTGCAGTTATGCCCGGTCGGGTCGACGGGGCAAGTCGACCCGACCGGTACAGCTATTCGGGTAGGTGGCGGCTACGCGACGGTGAGCACGACGTCCGCCAGGGCGGGTGAATCGTCGCGCTCGGGAACGGTTGCCGAGAGCAGCAGTCGGTCGCCCTCGCGCCAAACGCGGGTCCGGAGCGTCTCACCGGGGAAGACCACCCCGGCGAAGCGCGCCCGGAATCCCTTGACTCGATCGGCGTCACCGTCGAGAACGGTGTCGGTCGCCGCCTTGCACACGATCCCGTATGTGCACAGCCCATGAAGGATAGGCGCTGGGAAGCCTGCCGCGGAGGCGAATTCGGGATCCGAATGGAGAGGATTGCGATCTCCGCACATCCGGTAGAGCAACGCCTGCTGCGGGAGGACGGGCGAGAGCACCTCCGCGTCGGGTTCACGGTCGGGGAGAGCGACGGACTCCGACGGTCCGCGTTCGCCCCCGAAACCGCCCTCGCCGCGCGCGAAGATCGACGACCTGGCCGTCCACAGCGGCGATCCGTCCAGCGCGACCGTCGCGGACTCCTGCACGATCACCGCGGCCTTGCCCTTGTCCCACACCTCGACGATCCGGGTGGTGGTCCGTGCCGACCCGCTGGCCGGAATCGGCTGGTGCACGGTCACTTCCTGGCTGCCGTGCACGACCTTGGCCAGGTCGATCTCGACGCCCGGGAACGACACCCGCGGCGCCTCGGTCGCGTGGATGTTCGCCACAACCGTCGCGAACGTCGGCAGCACCTGCGGCTTGGAGTCGTCGAGATACCGCAGCTCGCGGGGATCGAGCGGACGGGCTCCTGCCCCGATGCCGAGGTGGTAGAGCTGCACGTCGGAGGGAGTCCAGGAGAACTCCTGAGCCGGGAGCTCGGCTCCGATCGCGATGGACGGATCGATGGGCACTGCGTCTCTCCTGTCAGTTCGTCACGGATTCCGCACCGGCACGGGCGCGATCGGCGATGTCGAGCACGGCGAGGTACGCGAACGTCATCGCCGGACCGATGGTCGCGCCGGGGCCGGCGTAGGTGTGACCCATGACGGGGGAGCTGCAGTTACCCGCGGCGTAGAGGCCCTCGATCACCGAACCGTCCTCGCGGAGCGCGCGGCCGTCGACGTCGGTCACGATGCCGCCCTTGGTGCCCAGGTCGCCCGGGACCATCTTGATCGCGTAGAACGGCGCCTTGCTGATCTCGGCGAGGCTCGGGTTCTTCAGACGCGGGTCGCCGTAGTAGTGGTCGTAGCCGCTGTCGCCGCGGCCGAAGTCCTCGTCCTTGCCGTTGCGGGCGAATCCGTTGAACCGCTCCACCGTCTCGGTGAGGGCGTCGACGGGCAGCCCCGTCTTCTCCGCCAGCTCGGCGATGGTGCCGGCCTTGACGATGATGCCCGCCTTGAGCCACCGGCCCGGGAACGGCGAGCGCGGGGTGATGCCGGCGAAGGTGTACCGGTTGCGGTACCGCTGGTCGAGGATCATCCAGGTGGGGATGTTCTCGCCGGGGCCTGCGCCCTGGCCGTACTCGCCGCCGTACATCGTGTGGACGGCCTCGACGTACGGGGCGGCCTCGTTGCCGAAGCGCTTGCCGCCGGTGTTGACCATGATGCAGCCCGGCAGGGTGCGCTCGGACAGCGCGAACCACGGTCCGCCGGTGAGCGGGATCGACGGGCCCCACCACGCGTCGTCCATGAAGTCGACTGCGGCGCCGAGCTTCTGGCCGGCGACGATGCCCTCACCGGTGTTGGCCTTGGCGCCGACGGTCCACTCGGTGCCGATCGGGGCGCGCTGGTACTTCTTGCGCATCTCGTCGTTGTGCTCGAAGCCGCCCGAGCCCAGCACGACACCGTGGCGGGCGTGAATGATCTGCTCCTCACCGTCGACGAGCACCTTCACGCCGCGCACGGCGTCGCCCTCGGTGTAGAGCTCGGTGAGCGGGGTGTTCAGCAGGATGGGGACACCGGCGTCGCGCAGGCCGATCCGCAGGCCGGCCATCAGGGCCTGGCCGCGGACGAGCAGATCCTTACCGCGCGCCTTCGCCGCCAGGAAGCGCATGCCGACCTTCATCGCGCGCAGCGGGCCGCGGCGGTTGCGCATCAGCAGGTTGAGCCAGCGGTAGTCGGCCTGCGTGATGACGAAGTTCTTGGGCGCCTTCACGTAGTCCGGCTCGAGGTTCTTGCGGTCGTCGCCGAGACGGTTGCCGTCGAACGGGGTCGGCTCCACGGAGCGTCCGCCGAGACGTCCGCCCGGCGCCTCCGGGTAGTAGTCCGAGTAGCCCGGAACCCACTGCAGTTCCAGGGCACTGTTCTTCAGCACGAACGACAGCATCTCGGGGCCGCGATCGATGTAGGTGTCGATCTTCTCGGGGGCGACGACGTCGCCGATGATGCTGTGCAGATAGGTGCGGGCCGCGTCGGTGGTGTCGGTGACGCCGTCACGCTGGAGCACCTCGTTGTTCGGGATCCAGACACCTCCGCCCGACCGCGCGGACGAACCGCCGTAGTGGGCTGCCTTCTCGACGACGACCACACTCAGCCCCTGGTGTGCGGCGGTCAGGGCGGCGGTCATGCCGGCAGCACCGCTACCGACGACGACGATGTCGTATTCCTGCTTGCTCATGTAGAACACGTTATAGAATGGGGTGGCTGCCAGTCCATGCTTTCTGCCAGTAAGTATGGCTGACAGCGTCCGACCGTGACGTTGGCAAACGAACACACGTTGCAGTCTTCTTCGTGGTGCCTGTGTTCGGCTGTGCTCGTTGTCGCTCGTCGCGGTGATCCTGCGGTTCGAGTAGGAGTTCACATGACCAAAGCAAGCGTCGCGATCGTGGGTTCCGGCAACATCAGCACGGACCTGCTCTACAAGTTGCAACGATCCCCGTGGCTCGAGCCGCGCTGGATGATCGGCATCGATCCCGCCAGTGAGGGGCTCGCCCGGGCGCGGCGGATGGGGCTCGAGACGTCGGCCGACGGTGTCGATTGGTTGCTGAGCCAGGCAGAGAAGCCCGACATGATCTTCGAGGCGACCTCCGCGTACGTGCACCGCGACGCGGCACCGAAGTACGCCGAACACGGGATTCGCGCAATCGACCTCACGCCGGCCGCGGTCGGTCCCGCCGTCGTGCCGCCGGCGAACCTCCGCGAACACCTCGACGCCCCGAACGTCAACATGATCACCTGTGGCGGTCAGGCCACGATCCCGATCGTGTACGCGGTCTCGCGCGTCGTCGATGTGCCGTACGCGGAGATCGTCGCGTCCGTCGCGTCGGTGTCGGCCGGCCCCGGCACGCGTGCGAACATCGACGAGTTCACCAAGACCACCAGTCGTGGTGTCGAGGTGATCGGTGGTGCCCGCCGCGGCAAGGCCATCATCATCCTGAATCCGGCGGATCCGCCGATGATCATGCGCGACACCATCTTCTGCGCCATCCCGGAGGATGCCGACCGCGACGCGATCACCGAGTCGATCAACCGGGTGGTCGCCGACATCCAGCAGTACGTGCCCGGCTACCGGTTGCTCAACGAACCGCAGTTCAGCGACCCGACGGTGGTGTCGGGCGGGCACGCCACGGTCACCACCTTCGTCGAGGTCGAGGGTGCGGGCGACTTCCTGCCGCCGTACGCCGGGAACCTCGACATCATGACCGCGGCGGCAACCAAGGTGGGCGAGGAGATCGCCCGGCAGCTTCTGAGTGTGGAGGCGTGAGCGAGATGAGCAACAGCGGCGGCACGACACGGAACCGGACCGGCGGCATCCACTTCGACGGCGCGTGGGACGTCCGGATCACGGATACCTCGCTCCGGGACGGATCGCACCACAAGCGGCACCAGTTCACCGGCGCGGAGGTGCGCGACATCGTCGCGGCCCTCGACGGGGCCGGGGTGCCGGTCATCGAGGTGACCCACGGCGACGGGCTCGGCGGCTCCTCGTTCAACTACGGGTTCTCGAAGACCCCCGAACAGGAGCTGATCAGGATCGCCGTCGACACGGCGAAGCGGGCGAAGATCGCGTTCCTCATGTTGCCCGGCGTCGGGGTGAAGGAGGACATCATCGAGGCGCAGGAGAACGGTGCGTCGATCTGCCGCATCGCGACGCACTGCACCGAGGCCGACGTCTCGATCCAGCATTTCGGGCTCGCGCGCGACCGGGGCCTCGAGACCGTGGGCTTCCTGATGATGGCGCACACGGTCCCACCGGAGAAACTGGCCGAGCAGGGCCGCATCATGGTGGACGCCGGCTGCCAGTGCGTGTACGTCGTCGACTCGGCGGGGGCACTGGTCCTGGAGCAGGTCGCGGAGCGGGTGGAGGCACTGGTTCAGGAACTCGGTGACGACGCGCAGGTGGGCTTCCACGGGCACGAGAACATGGGCCTGGGGGTCGCGAACTCGGTGGCGGCCGTCCGGGCCGGGGCCAAGCAGATCGACGGCAGCACCCGGCGTTTCGGGGCCGGTGCCGGCAATGCGCCGGTGGAGGCGCTCGTCGGTGTGTTCGACAAGATCGGCGTCAAGACGGGGATCGACTTCTTCGCGATCGCCGAGGCCGCCGAGGACGTCGTCCGCCCCACGATGCCCGCAGAGTGCCTGCTCGACCGGCAGGCGCTGATGATGGGCTACGCGGGCGTGTATTCGAGCTTCCTCAAGCACGCGGAACTGCAGGCCGAGCGCTACGGCGTCTCCGCCGCGGAGATGCTCGTGCGGGCCGGCAAGCGCAAGCTCGTCGGCGGCCAGGAGGACCAGCTGATCGACATCGCGCTGGAACTGCAGCGGGAGGCCGCGACCGGCTAGCCTCTCCGGATCGGAAGAAGGGGCGCGCATCCCGACGGATGCGCGCCCCTTCTGTTCCCCCCATGCACCGATTACGCCTGGGTGTCGCGCACCTCGAGGATGCCCTCCATCACGGCGTGGTTGATGCTGTTCAGCAGCCGCGGACAGGTCTGACGCGACCCGGTCTGTCCTCCGGATCCGGTGAACTCCGGACAGACCTTCGCCGGGTCGTCCAGCCACTGGATGCTGGTGTGCTTGTAGCTGTTCTTGCGAACGAGCACGCAGGTTCCGCACGCGCGGCACTGCACCTCGTGGAGCCCCTCTTCGAGGTACGTGTGCAGGTCGACGGCGGTCTGAGCGCGGACGGCCTCGACCCGCGCCGGGCTGTCCGCATAGCTCGGGGCCTTGGCCCAGGTCGAGGTCATGTCACACCCCCGTCTTGTGCTCGTTGTCGGCCCTCTCGGCAGCCTGACGGGCCAGGTTCGCGTCGACCTCACGCTGCCAGGCCTCGACGGCCTTGGTGGTGTCGATCTCGAACTCGAAACGCTGCGTGGCCTTCTCGTCGACGTCGGCGACGTCCACGTAGAACTGGTCGTACCAGCGACGCAGCTGATAGACCGGGCCGTCCTCCTCGCAGAGCAGCGGGTTCTCGATCTTGGTCTTGTTCTTCCAGATCGCGACGTCCTGCTCGAAGCCCATCGCCACGCCCTCGGTGAACTTGGACGCGAGCTTGTCGGCGGTGGCGTCGTCCAGGCCCTTCGGCTTCTCCACGCTCACGCCGTACATCAGCATGAACGAGTCCTGCGTGATCGGGTAGTGGCAGTTGATGAGAAGGCTCTCGACCTTGTAGCCGCTGTAGTTGTTGTGCAGCCAGTTCACCATGTACGACGGACCGAAGTACGACGCCTCCGAGTCCAGGATCGACTCGCCGTACTGGGTGCCCATGTTTCCGACGTCGGGCCGGCCGTGGTTCTGGAGGTACTGCGACGCGACGTGGCCCTCGAAGACGTTCTTGAAGTACTTCGGGAAGCCGAAGTGAACGTAGAAGAAGTGCGCCATGTCGACGACGTTGTCGACGATCTCGCGGCAGTTGGAGCCCTCGACGAGGACGCGGTTCCACTTCCAGTCGGTCCACTGGTCGGTGAAGACCTCCGGCAGGTGCGGAATCGTGACGTCGTCCGGCGGCGGGTTGCCCTCCGGGTCGTTCCACACGAACAGCTGCTTGTTCTCCTGCAGCGTGATCCACGAGCGGGTGCGCGCGATCGGCGGCACTCGGCGGGCGTAGGGGATGTCGGTGCACTTGCCGTTGCCGCCCCAGCGCCAGTCGTGGAACGGGCAGGCCACCGAGTCGCCCTTGATCTCACCCTGGCTGAGGTCGCCGCCCATGTGCCGGCAGTACGCGTCGAGCACATGGAGCTTGTTCTGGCTGTCGGCGAAGACGACCAGCTTGGTCCCGAACGCCTCGACCGCATGCGGCTTGCCGTCCAGGAACTCGCTCTCGAGTCCGATGCAGTGCCAACCACGTGCGAAACGCGTCGGGTTCGATCCCACGTCGATCTCACGAATCTGCGCCATCAGTACCTCACATCCCTTCTAGCTGTTGCTAGAACACGTTATAGAACTTCGCTGGATTCCGCTAGATTTCGCGGGCTTGGGATCGGTGCAGACTAGTGATTACCAGTGGAATTCCCGTTTCCTCGACATGTAAGAGAACGTGTTCTAGTCTCAGGTCAAGTGAACATCGATTACAGACGGGAGCGTCCAGTGGGTGACCAGGACAGCCACGAGGTGATGCAGCGGATCGACGCGCTACTGCCGGTGCTGCGCGAGCGCGCGCAGGAGACCGAGGATCTGCGCCGAATTCCCGACGATTCCATCAAGGCTCTGCAGGAGGCGGGCTTCTTCCGTCTGCTGCAGCCGAAGCAGTGGGGCGGCATCGAGGCCGATCCCGTCACCTTCTACACCGCGGTCCGCAACATCGCGAGCGCGTGCGGCTCCACGGGCTGGGTCGCCGGCATCCTCGGTGTCCACAACTGGCACCTGGCCCTGTTCGATCAGCAGGCGCAGGAAGACGTGTGGGGCGAGGACACCGATGTGCGGATCTCGTCGTCGTACGCTCCGATGGGCGCAGGCGAGGTCGTCGAAGACGGTTACAAGGTCAACGGTGCATGGGCCTGGTCGTCGGGCTGCGACCACGCGTCATGGGTCGTCGTCGGTGGCCCGGTCATCAAGGACGGACGCCCCGTCGACTTCGGTAGCTTCCTGATCCCCCGTTCGGACTACGAGATCGACGACGTCTGGAACGTGGTGGGCCTCAAGGGCACCGGCAGCAACACGGTCGTCGTCAAGGACGTATTCGTGCCGCGGCACCGCTTCCTGAGCTTCAAGGCGATGAGCGAACTGACCGCGCCGGGCCTGCAGCAGAACACCGCTCCGGTCTACAAGATGCCGTGGGGCACCATTCATCCCACGACGATCTCGACCCCGATTGTCGGTATGGCGTACGGCGCCTACGCCGCGCACGTCGAGCACCAGGGCAAGCGTGTTCGCGCGGCCTACGCCGGCGAGAAGGCCAAGGACGACCCGTTCGCCAAGATCCGCATCGCTCAGGCGTCGAGCGACATCGATGCCGCATGGCGTCAGCTGTCCGGCAACGTCGCCGACGAGTACGCGCATCTCCTTGCGGGCGAGGAGATTCCGATGGAGCTGCGCCTGCGCGCCCGTCGTGACCAGGTTCGGGCGACCGGTCGTGCCATCGCGTCGATCGACCTGCTGTTCGAGAACTCGGGTGCGACGGCTCTCGCGAACGGCACCCCGATCCAGCGCTTCTGGCGCGACGCGCACGCCGGCCGCGTGCACGCCGCCAACGATGCCGAGCGCGCCTACGTGATGTTCGGTGGGGCCGAGTTCGGCCTGCCGCTCACCGACACGATGGTCTAGGAGAGTCGATGACGGCAACCGAAGAACTCACGTACGAGTCGACGTCCCGCTTCGCGCAGGTCCGCCCGGACCTGAAGCTCCACTACCACGAGGCGGGTGTCGGCAACGGTCCGACGATCGTGCTGCTGCACGGTGGTGGGCCGGGCGCGTCGTCGTGGTCCAATTTCGCCAAGAACATTCCGGTTCTGGCGCAGCGGTTCCACGTGATCGCGGTCGACCAGCCCGGCTACGGCCAGTCCGACAAGCCGACCGAGCACCCGCAGTACTTCCGGCACAGCGCGTCTGCCCTGAAGGATCTGCTCGACACCATCGGCATCACCGGACGCGTTCACCTGCTGGGCAATTCGCTCGGCGGTGGCGCGGCCGTGCGGTTCGCGCTGGACTACCCGGACCGGGCCGGCCGGCTCGTGCTCATGGGACCGGGCGGACTGAGCGTCAACCTGTTCGCGCCGGACCCCACCGAGGGCGTGAAGAACCTCGGCAAGTTCAGCTACCAGCCGACGCGGGAGAACCTCGAGGCGTTCCTGCGCATCATGGTGTTCGACCAGAAGCTCATCACCGACGAGCTGATCGACGAGCGCTTCGCCGCCGCCAGCACGCCCGAGTCCATCGCCGCGACGAAGGCGATGGGCAAGTCCTTCTCGAGCTCCGAGTTCGAGCTGGGCATGCTCTGGCGCGACGCCTACAAGCTGCGCCAGCGGGTGCTGCTGATCTGGGGTCGTGAGGACCGGGTCAATCCGATCGACGGTGCGCTGCTGGCGCTCAAGATGATTCCGCGAGTGCAACTGCACGTGTTCGGCGGCTGCGGCCACTGGGCGCAACTCGAGAAGTTCGACGAGTTCAACCGGCTGGCAAGCGACTTCCTTCTGGACGGGAGCAACTGATGAGTATCCGTTCACTGGCCTACCTGCGCATCGAGGCCACCGACATGGCCGCGTGGCGCGAGTACGGGCTCAAGGTCCTCGGCATGATCGAGGGCAAGGGTGCCAACCCCGAGAATCTGTACCTGCGCATGGACGACTACCCGGCGCGTCTCGTCATCGTTCCGGGAGAGCGCGACGGCCTCTACTCGGCCGGCTGGGAGTGTGCGAACGCCGAAGGCCTGCAGGAGATTCGCGAGCGGCTGACCAAGGCCGACTGGGAGTTCGAGGAGGGCACCAAGGAGGAGGCGGCCGAGCGTAACGTCGTCGAGTTCATCAAGTGCCGTGACGCCTCCGGCTCGCGCCTGGAGATCTTCCACACCGTCGCCCTGCAGCACCGCCGCATCGTGAGCCCGTACGGGCACAAGTTCGTCACCGGCGAGCAGGGTCTCGGTCACGTGGTGCTCGCCACCAAGGACGACGAGGCGGACCTCGAGTTCTACCGTGACGTGCTCGGGTTCAAGCTGCGCGACTCGATGCGCCTGCCCCCGCAGGTCGTCGGGCGTCCGGCGGACGGTGACCCGGCCTGGCTGCGCTTCCTCGGCTGCAATCCGCGGCACCACAGCCTCGCGTTCGCTCCGCTGCCGAACCCCACGGGGATCGTGCACCTGATGGTCGAGGTCGAGAATTCCGACGACGTCGGACTGTGCCTCGACCGCGCGCTCCGCAAGAACGTCAAGATGTCGGCGACCCTCGGCCGCCACGTCAACGACCTGATGCTGTCGTTCTACATGAAGACCCCGGGCGGATTCGACGTCGAATTCGGTTGCGAAGGACTCGAGGTCGAGGACGACAAGTGGATCGCGAAGGAGAGCACCGCGGTGAGCCTGTGGGGCCACGACTTCACGGTGGGATTCAAGTAATGTCCGCGCACGAGACGGTCGGGGTGGGAACCGGCGCGGAGATCGATCCGCGCCAGTTCCGTAACGTTCTCGGACAGTTCTGCACCGGCGTCACCATCATCACGACGACCGACGACGGCGCCCCGGTGGGATTCGCGTGCCAGTCGTTCGCGGCGCTGTCGCTCGAGCCGCCGCTCGTCCTGTTCTGCCCCACGAAGGCCTCGCGGTCGTGGGCGGCAATCGAGCGGGCGGGCCGGTTCTGCGTAAACGTCCTCGCCGAGGAGCAGCAGGACACCTGCGCGCGGTTCGGCTCTCGTGAACCCGACAAGTTCGCCGGAATCGACTGGGCTCCATCACCTTTGGGTTCGCCGATTCTCGGCGGTCCCCGTGCGCACATCGAATGAACGGTCGAGACCGTACACGAAGGCGGCCACCACTTCGTGGTGTTCGGCCGGGTCCACTCGATGAGTGAGCTCAAGACCGAACGGCCACTGCTGTTCTATCGCGGCCAGTACACCGCGATCGAGCCGGAGAAGACCGTGCCGGCGAAGTGGCGGGACGACCTCGA
>Ga0131853_10021799_pt1 | contig 11616 bp, 6 predicted proteins | sample TergutLab28metaG_FD_92764 | JGI IMG/M metagenome (GOLD analysis project Ga0131853, IMG submission 92764) | Labiotermes labralis P1 segment gut microbial communities from Petit-Saut dam, French Guiana - Lab288 P1 (version 2) (version 2) | ecosystem: Host-associated > Arthropoda: Insects >...
ATATATATATATACCGATCTCACTCTGAGTAAAGGCCACTCAGTTCACACCCTCATACCATCTTTCTTTATGTTTCTTCTTAGTATCATCCTCCAACCTACACATTTATGGCGGGGGTCCTAATTTCATGTTATCCACCTAACCTTTCACACGTATCTCGTACATGCCACGCATGCTACATTATTTACTTACTTCACATTCTCTGATTTGATCACCGTAACAATAATCGGTTAAGAATATAAACCGTGAAGCTCTCAATTATGAAATTTATTCCTTTCTTCCCCATTACAAAATACTGATAAGAGTAACTTGTAACATATCTGTACCCAACAATGTCCCCTGTGTTCCATACAACCAATAATTAACAAAAAATTGCAGGATTCTTGATGCGAGCTGGCGATCCAAATTTCACCTCTTTCAAATATTCTATAAACATTACTTTCTAGAGTCTACTGAATGCTAAGTGCCAGTACCTGGTCGTAACACATCGGGCGGTACTGCAGTTCGGATCACAACCAAGAAGTAGCTCTTCCTCTGCGACCATGACCTTCCTTTATGTTACTTTTTTCATAGATGTTCACTTACCTGAAAAAGCAGACAATTCACAATATCAGTAAACATGTTAAAAACGTAAGTCGTAATGTGAATTTGCATGCAGTTACTTTGTATTACTTTGAATTAAAAATATCTCCATTTCAAACTGATTTTATTGCCAGATTTAAAAATTTAATCACGAAGGCGACGAAAGCAATAAATTTTTCCTCGACTTGCTCGTAATTCATTTTATGGGGCTATGTTGTACTGCTGCTGTTTAGGAGATATTACCTACAAAATTAAAAATAATGCATTGTGCCAAACCTCATTACTCTGAAGAAAAAAATATTTTGTGGAATGAATATTAGAGATAAACTTTAAAAGGAATGAAGACGCTAAAATAAACTTTTTATAATTATCTATTGTTACTCTCTGAAAAGAAGTAATGTCTAAAATAGATATAAATTACACGACAATTTTGCTCATATATTATCACGACAAGGGCCTATTTTGTAGCACGCATGAGAGAAACAATTAAAGCATAATTAACTTGTAGTGGTGTACATCAGAAAAGGGGCGAATCTAGAAAAACAAGTAGATGGAAGCATGATGGATGTTTGGAAAATGGGTAATGCCAATGTGCAGTAAAGTACAAGAAGAGAAATAAGCGCACATGTTAATTATAGCGTGATAATTGATGCCTTTATATTCAATTTTTGGAAGTTAAATATTATGAAGAGGAGCTAACATCTCCAGTGCATTTAATGAAGATCTGCCCAAATTTCTCAAGACCTAAGATGGTACAACATGAAAACAGAGTTATATTTTTATAGCAGTAAAATTTCTGGAGATATTTTACAGGTCATAAAACTTGTGTGTTGCTTTATTCTGTACAACTTTTGTGTGAAAAGAATTTCGCTTCGAAAAATATGTAGCCAAATACTTTCTTGAATTGCGCATGTAAATCTTTGCGTGCAGTTCCTTTTTCCTGTTTTAACCGAAACAAAGTTTTCGGTAAAAACTCCACGGTAAGCATTTAGCCTTTCTAACATTATTATCTCAGTAGACATTGCGAAATTAACAAAATCTTTCTGGAACTTCGTGAAAACTGTGCTGAAAATGGGTCGACTGGGATTTAATAATGGGCTTGTGATGTTACAATGATAAACATTTGAATTAAGTTACAGTATGATAAAACACGTCTCTCAATATTGCATAATGCTGTCTCGAATAAAATTTCTACTAAAAGTAGTTTGCAAGAGAGAAGGCAAATGCAAAGCGGTTTGTGTTAATATTGGAAAAATGTTTATACACTGCGAGAGAACTTAAGCAGTTACTTGTATAATATTTTGCAGACTATAAGCAGAAACTTTCCATTTGTATTAGATTAAAACTTACTAAAACTTTCACTTACTTCATGAGGAGTGAAAATTCAGCTTATCGCTGGCAGAGCGGGCTTATCCATTACATTTCAGATAACTCAGCTTTATTACTTATTGTAAATTAGTGAAGGGTCTGCGGATAATTACCGGCCTCCCACCACGAATGTGCGGGTTCGATTCCAGGACAATCCATGTATGGATTCATGGCGGATAAAATGACACAAGAATAGGATTTTATCTAAGTATTTTTTGTTCCCCTCTTCGGTATCATTCCACAATTTCTCCACAATCGTTCATTTTTCTATTGTCAGAGATAATTTTAATAACTGAGAGCATTGTTAAATAATCCATTTATAAACTAAAACAGACGAATGTTAACCCTACATTTAATATTGTAATAGTCACCTTCTTGTTTCTTCTTGTAAAGCCAAACAATTTTAAATTTACACATCCTTGACGGAAAATGACTGAATTTGATTTAGTGTACTATTATACGGATAGGAAAAGAGTACCTTGATGTATATATGACTGGCGTACTAAGTTTCTTCGATCCTCCAGTTTCTGATATGCTATACAAATTTGCAAAGGCCTTTATTAACTTGGAACACTCTGTCTGTCTGTCTGCTACTATACAATCCAGCACCGCTGAAAAGTTTTAATAATATGTACTCTTCTGTAAGCCTATTACTAGACCGTATCGAAACATTTCAGTATTGGGTAAAGGCGGAACATTACAAAAGACACTTTGCATGCCGACCTATGCGAGTTTTTGCGTGCATCTCTGCCTTCCTAACATGTAAATCAAACACGTTTTAATGAAACAAAACTTTTTGAAATGACGTTGTAGAGAAATCTGAATCTCACTTATGTAAGCACCTGTACATGACATTTACTCCTGGAGTGCATGACGAAAACCTAAACCTGGGATTTTCGCTCTAGTATAAACTAGAAAGAATCTCTTTATTGCCAGAAGTGTGGATACTACACTTTAAGTAATTTTAACACTTCACTTATGTTATACGTTTAGCACAATTTTAATAATAGTGTATATATAGGGAATGACACAAATATATATAAATATTTTACTACTCATATTTGACAGACTGTATAGGAAGCTGTGTATGTTTTAACACTTGTATCTCTATGAAGATGGCTGCAGTATGCAGCAGAAACATGCAGAAGCAATAAAATCCATTGTATGAGTTGGGAATAAACTTGTAAGTAATAACTGAATCGTTAATAAATACGTAATATAATATTAAATAGTGTATGTCAGCACAGTCACTTTATTATTCAAGGTAATTATGAGGCTACATGTTTCGACTATAGATTAGTCGTCCTCAGACCTATTTTGTCAATTGTGTCACAAGATGCTATGCACACTTTGGGATCCCATCGTGTTTACATCCATGGAATACATCAAATTAAATCGTTTGTCTCTAAGGGCGTGACGTGCAATTTGCACGTCACGCCCTTAGAGATGTGTAGTATTATTATACCACAATATTGCACTGTTATAGTAATATGCCAATCTAATAGTGATCTCCTTTGTAAACTTTTTGGGATCCCAAAATGTACACTGTTACTTTATGTACCTCAGATATGGTTCAACGATTAGCCTGATGATGACTCCTTGGAGTCGAAACATATCACTACATGTATAATGGATAGAATATAGATGTGTTTTGCCTGGAATATATTTTAAATAAATGAATATATTCCAGCCTGTCGTGCTTATTCTAGTATCGATTGCCGACACAAAAATCGATCTCGTTGTCCAGTATACGACTGAACTGATGATGCGTTCGTTAGAATCATACTTAGGTACTTTGTATTGTCTGCATTAGTGGAATGAAAACACCGACTGTTTCCCCGAGTGATTTTGAGTCACGTTCGACAGACAGTACCAAACGTTATAGTATTGCTCAAGGTTAATGTAACACACGCCTACATAAAAACGCATATCATTATGTTGGCTCCGAAGTTCTTTCAACTAATGGATATGGTACAGACAAGACTCATAAAGCTACTTTTGTAATCTCTTTCGATTTAGTTCAAGCCCACACACTGAAACGTTTTATTATTTAGGTCGCACATTTCAGCCCTGAGAAGATCAGTGCAATACGCGGAAAGGAACATGTAAAATGTAAGCATTTATAAGTTTTACGCTATGTATAAAGGATCATTATTAGTTAGAATTTAAGTATTTAATATATAGAACAGTATTATCAACAGGAACATACCAGAATGTTCATGATTCGCCAATATTTTAGAAGTATTCAGGTTTTAGAATTTAATTCTGAAGGAAAAGTTTCAACAAACATGTGAAAGTACTCGTATTACGTATATTTAGTGTCTGATGCTAATATCATGCGTAATATATTTAGTGTTTGTTATTTCACGTGAAGGTAATACCTGAATAATAATAATAATAATAATAAGGAGAAGGCAAAGAGAATGGGAAGAAGATTTTGGGGAGAATAGACGGACATAAAAATGGAGAGTAACATGAAATATCACGGAATGAGATACGTCACAATATACTGTCTCTATAAAATATTATATTGGGCCGGATAGCTCAGTCGGTGTGGCGACTGACTACGGGCTGGACGGTCCGGGGTCGAATCCCGGTGGGGACGAGATTTTCCGCCCTTCCAAACCGGCCCTGGGGCCCACCCAGCCTCCTGTAAAATGGGTACCGGGTTTTTTCCGGAGGTTAAGAGCGGCCGGGGCGTGACGCTGACCACTCACCCCCTTCTAGTGCCGCGGTCATGGAAGAGTAGAGCTATATCTCTACCCACCCTCTGCGACACACTGGGCCTGCAACGGGATCACTTTACCTTTTTTATAAAATATTATAAGAATAACAAAGTAAAGGAGAATGAGATGAGGAAAATCTGTAGCACGAAAAGGGAGAATTCAAAAGCACCTTTTATAGGTAGAAATAAGCATAAATGCATAAATCCAATGTAAAACATCAACTTAGCATTCAAAAGTAAGACTGCTGTCTGATTCGAGGTTATTTTCAGGTGCTGCGCTTCAGATCTGGTGTAATCGCTTCTTTCAGGCAAAGTCTAAGCCCAAGGCACATATACTGTACCAAAGAACATAAGCAGATTTGCAAGTATTGTCACCAGTAAGGAGAATTTCTTTCTGTTGGCTCACATGCAGATAAAAGGTAAAGTGAGTCACGTGATTACATGAAGTCTGACATTTTGGGAAGGGCTGTAGAAACTTCAGAACGTCCCAATAATTTACCACTCTTATCGCTCAATATCATGTTAGGCACGGTCCTGTAATTTTATTAGCTCTTTAAAGCACAGTGGCAGCTTTATTTACCACCTGCATTAACATGGTTCTGTGCATTTACACCACGCCATGTATCTACGCGTCCCTTATCTTATACACACACACACACACACACACACACACATATATATATATATATATGTGTGTGTGTGTGTGTGTGTGTGTGTGTGTGTGTGTACGTCGCTCTCTGACCAGTATCAGCGCATGACCGTTAGAACAGTATTTTCAAATTCGGCGTTGGGAAATTTCAGTAAGATTTGCCCAAAAATTATGATTCTCAGACATTCTGATCAGCAACATATCCACACTATATGGCATCGACGAATGTTTCATATTAACTGTTCGTCATGTTGTGGTGAATTTCGACGCAAAAGATGTACTAGTAGACGCACGCATGAAGTTTCGTTGAACTTTCTCTTTAACAGCGATTAATTTACTTGTTTCTGTAATGCAGACGCAGTGTGTATATTGTGATGGAGACAGTAAACTTGTGCACATTATTTAGACAAGCCGCAGCCTTGATCTTCACTATTATCTTTATCGTTTTTATCACTCTTGTCCAGCACTTTAATTAACGAGATAAAAAAAACAAGTTACATACATCCCCGTCAGGGAAGAACCTGTTTACTTTCTCAGATCCAGACGTAAGCTGGGTCAAGTGTGACGGGTAGTTATATAAACTCAAGGTTTGGCACCAGCGCCATTTTCATTACGACGCACAAACAACAATACAGAAAGTAGAAGTCGAAATCTACTCTCCCTGCATTTGACATTTTGTTTTGCAAAGTACAAATTTACCTCAACAAAATCTACATACATTTCGAACATTTATTTGGTCGCTGACATTGAGGGAGGAAACGATGCTTAGAGTGTTTAAGAACATGGTGTTAAGGAGAATATTTGGACCGAGGAGGGGAGAGGTAACGGGGGAATGGAGGAGACTGAATAACGAGGAGCTAAATGATTTGTACTCCTCACCCAATATTGTGCGGGTGATATAATCGAGAAGAATGAGATGGGCTGGGCATGCGGCGCGTATGGGTGAGGAGAGGGGTTCTATAGGGCCTTGGTGGGGAAACCGGAGGGAAAGAGGCCACTGGGGAAACCTAGGCGTAGATGGGTGGATAATATTAAGATGGATCTCCAGGAGGTCGAATGTGGGTATATAGACTGGCCCAGGATAGGGACAGGTGGCGGACGCTTGTGAGTGCGGTAATGAACCTTCGGGTTCCGTGAAATGCGGGGAATTTCTTGACTAGCTGCAAACTAGTTAATTTATCAAGAAGGACTCTGCACCATGGAATAAGTAAGTACTGTCACACGTAATTTCAGAATGAACATACACACATACATTTACAAACACAAACGTACACACAGACGATTTAGAGGTCGCATGAAGCTACTCTTTTTCCTTCAGAAATGAGAATGGGCTGAAAAATATACAGTCCTTTCTTCTCCGGCAGCAAAAGGGCAGAGAAATAATTCGTAACCCTTTTCTAAGCATAACTATGTCAACTTTACACTCTTATTCTCTTTAAAAACGTGTTATCATCTTTGCAAGCTCAGCCCAATATTATAATTCAGAGTATTTCAACCAGAGTCCTTGTTTTGAGTCTCCCATTTACATGCAGTGAAATTTCTTATGAGTCAGCGATTCATCTTCATCTGAAGAATTACGCGTGAGGTGTACTGCGATCAGTTGTGTCGCTCCTCAGTGATGAATGCAAATAACTTTCACGGATCTCTGTGGCATTCTAGAACTAATTGGCAAATTATATAGAGCAGAGTCATGAGATGCTGACAGTCACTCACCTGCTCAAAAACTTCCCGTTTCTTATTGAGATGAAACATTCATTAACCTTCTTAACCCTACTGGTCACGTGGTGCACCAACAGGTTTAACGATCAACAATTGTTACGTTATGTCCACACTGTGTTTATGTGTTTTGTATTTATCTGAGAACAAACAATGACTTGTGCCAATTACATGGAAAGTGTTTACTGCGCGGTGCGAACTGGGCCTTTAGATAAAGCAGTCTGCGCTTCGTCTTTAAAGGGTTAATATGTTCAATATGGCATGCCGCGTAACAAAGTAACTCCAGTCCAATAACACTTTATTTACTGAAAATTCATCTTAATGTTTTTCTCTCGTACAGGCTTCAGTCAACAAAGGAACCTTTCACCATCATGCTTTCACCCCCAAATGAGGTATTTATTGTTCTCTGTTCCGTGATACACCAACCTCCAAACTTGCCACTTGAATAGCAACAAAAATTTAAAAAAAAATCATAATTATTATTTGTCAACAACATAGCAATTTTACGTATAACAGTCAAGCCCACTCAGATCTTCGCATTCCGGACTATTCTCAGACGTACATAATATTGAAACTAATGTGGTCACGTTGATGTTATTATTCATATTTGTGCGCAGATAGAATGGCATTACTAATGTTAGAATCGTTTATACTATTTTTACAGAAGTTATTATCTCATGTCTGCAATGATTTTTTTTTAGTTTTCCTATCATATATAAGCTGAAAATATCATTTTAAAATTTTGCAATGTAAGTCTCATGGAAAAAGTACTTTAGATGCCCAAGTATTCATAATCCATAGAACTTACGTGCCAAATTTAACATTTTTAGAAATCACAAGAACATATAGGGAAGGTCGGTATCGGTCAAGTTTTTTTATCGATTAATATCGACGGGATTTACGATGACGCTGGTAACACGCCTAGAATAGATCCATGTAGTTGTTATTTGTTAATCTGTTTTATGCATAAATAATGTATTATTATTATTATTACTAAATGCAATTGACTTTTCACTCTGTGGCTGTAATCCTTACACTAGTACAGACAAAACAAACAAGAATATATAGACATAAAAGAAACAATACAAAAACACAGTACAAATAATACAAAACACAGTAAATACAAGTATACATATTATCAAAACACCCACGTAATTACCGAAACAGACACACACATATTACCAAAACACCAACATATATTACCATAACACTCATACAAGCGTATCCTTATTACAGTTATACTGTTTTTACAGATTACAGTAACGTTTCGATTAACACCCAGTTCTTGATTTCGAAAGGGAGAGGCAAGTTACGTATAACGTAACACTGAGGCGTGTTCATGCAACTACTGCTGCAGAGGGAAAGTAGTAAGTATTGCACAACTTGAGTGTTTATGTGTAGCCCTAGGTATCCAGCACGCAGTGCGCATGCGCCACTTTGTCACCAGAGGCCTGCCTCGCTGTACAATTTTTTTTCCACATTATCTCACGGTTTTCGACAAAATATCGTTGAACATAAAATGTGTGTTTAAATTCTCTCCTCAATTTTGTCCGAAACCTTTTTAATTCTAAGTAGAATTGAGAGAGATATTTTCAAAAATGTATACTGATGTTCATGTATAGTATATATTATTCTTGTCCGATTTTAACTCTTTAAACGCCGAGTTAAATCCCACCTGCCAACTGCTGGCATTATTAGGAGCTCACCATATTCTCTACGTTAGCAGGATAAGGGTTAATACCAGGCACTGAATATTTCGGTTTGCTTTAATAGCATTTTGTTTAATGATTATACTTCTTTAGCCATTTAGACGCCGAGTTAAATCCCATCTACCATCTGATGGCATTATTAGAAGCTCACCATATTCTCCACGTTAGCAGGATAAGGGTTAATGACGTTTGAATTTTCTCAACAGATTTTAAAAAAATATTCAAACATCAAATTTCATAAAAATACTTCCATTGCGAGCCGAGTTGTTCAATGCGGACAGACGCACGGAGTGACATGACGAAGCTAATAGTCGCTTTTCGCCTTTTTTCGAAAGCGCCCAAAAAGGGCTTCTTTTAAAAGTAAAACTGACGCCTTTATATGACATACTTTTCTTCACAATTTAGAATTAAATGAGAGAAATTTCAGTCAAATACAAATGTTGTATTTGTTAGAGTATAACAATTCGGTTTCCTGGAGCCTAAAATTTGCAATTTCAGAACTGTCTATACCAGAATATTGTATTTGATGTTAATTATTTACAAAATGTTTGTAATAGAAGTGAGCTTCCTTTAGAAGTTGCTTTTAAAATGATTGCCCTGGGGACTTCTAGAACATAGAGTAGTTGAGGCATCCCGAAGAAGCAGCAGACAGCGAGAGCTATATATGAAACATGCATAAGAAAATGTAAAAGAAACGACGAAATGGAGATAGTAGGAAGAAAAATGTAAATGACACAAAGAACCAAAAACTACCAGTACGTGGATCACAATATACTCACATAGCCCATGTAAATATGCCACTTAACATGTTCTTCTATCCATGTTATTGACTGCTTTGCAAAGAGCAAGAAATAAGGAGCTTAAGAAGTCTGCATTGAAATTCATAGATGGTGGGTCGTTGTTAAAATAACCAACAACATAGTTCAACATTTTGAAGACCTACATTATTTAACCCTTATCCCGCTAAAGTGGAGAATATGGTGAGCTCCTAATAATGCCAGCAAATGGCAGATGGGATTTAACTGGGTGTTTAAAGGGTTAAAATTTTTAATTTTTAATTTTAGTAGAGGACATCCCGTTGTGTTGAGTATAATATTAAAATGAAATAAAATATATACTTCGTCAAACACAATTATCATATATTTTATTAATTTAAATAGTGGCTACTAGTTTGGCCTATTCAGGCCATCATCAGGCCATAACATCTATAAAAACTTAAATGCCGTTGCATAGACAGGCATTTAAGTTTTTATAAATGTTATGGCCTGATGATGGCCTGAATAGGCCAAACTAGTAGCCACTATTTAAATTAATAAAATATAAGATAAATATGTTTGACGAAGTATATATTTTATTTCATTTTAATATTATCTAAACTCTGCGCAAACTTCATTTCTCACTTCATAGCAAACGAGCTTGTCTCTATAGACGTCATTCTGAAGCTGCTGTTTCAAGAAGTATTCGTTATTTATTCCTAAAACCACACCAAAACATAAACATATTTTGGACAATATTAAAAGTTACCTGATATATAGGTAATATTTACTGGTTAAGTTTCAAGTACATTTCTTTGGTAGTGACTGGCAAAACCAAGATTTTGCCAGTGCACATTCACTCTGTTGCTAGTGACTACAGCCAAACCGTCAATCGAGTTCTAACAGTTCATTTTTAACTCATTAATTAGTACTGATGTAAAAGAAATTGTTTCTATCACTAAATAATTCACATCCTTAATTTGAAAGAAATATAGCTTTTCAATCCGATATGCAGTCTCATTCACTCTCTCCCCAGAACCTCCTTTCTGCTTTTTAACGTGGTGTTCCAACTTGCATTTCGTATTGTATGTAAGGGTAACTAACGTTCTAAGTTCAGTGAAATTTTTTACATTAAGTATCCCACTGATTGCAATTTCCTCCATCACACGTGGCCATTTTTCTCCTTAGGAGCTCTTCCTCAAGAAACCTCTATGTTTCTGGACATTTCAGTGATCGACGCAATACACTTTTCTCCCCCGCGCATAGGAGACACGGTATCTGATATGTTATAGCAAGCAGTATATAGACTGGTCTTATGCTGTAAAGGATTAACTTCTTACTGCAGAGAATATTGTTCGAATTCATACAGAGTGTTGATCTTGTAGCTATTTATGTAGATTATAACAGGGCCTCCCTTTAATAAGGCAACATTTAAATTCCCAGCTATATGCCAAAGGCATCAGAATGCCGGTGATTGAAAAGAAGTGTAATACCGTTCATTCCAGCGCATATGTATTCTGTCGTGTGTATTGTCACATAAGCTACTAAGAAATCAGTTACGTCTTACGCTTGTATGATTTTCTTAAAACTCTATGAAGTTTTGAAGCCCTAAGTGACAGATTCAGGCTCAAGTTTGGATTTAGGTGGCAGATTGAAGGTCAAGATTGAATTTAGGCTGGAGATGCAGGATCAAGATTGAATTTAGGCGGGAATTTCAGGATCAAGTTTGGATTTAGGCGGGAGTAGCAGGATCAAGATTGAATTTAAGCGGGAGATGTGGGATCAAACTTCGGTCTAGGTGAGAGATTCAGGATCAAGTTTCGTTACAGACGAAACAGACATGCTCAAATTTGGGTATCGCAAGTGTGGGCTAAAAGAGTGAGGTTACAGAAAACGACAAAAAAGATTTAGTGTATCGAAACGAACCTTAGTATTTTAAATCCCGAGAACTTCTTCAGTCAATGTGATAACTTACAGCGCAATACAACTCCAACCTTTTTATAAGCAAATGGGATGGCGATACAAGATTACATAATTTGTAATTTAAGGTAATACTATAGTGTTAGGGCAAACTACATATTTTTTCCATACACACACACACACACACACACA
>Ga0131853_10021800_pt1 | contig 11616 bp, 5 predicted proteins | sample TergutLab28metaG_FD_92764 | JGI IMG/M metagenome (GOLD analysis project Ga0131853, IMG submission 92764) | Labiotermes labralis P1 segment gut microbial communities from Petit-Saut dam, French Guiana - Lab288 P1 (version 2) (version 2) | ecosystem: Host-associated > Arthropoda: Insects >...
AGAAAGAAACAAGTATTTAAAAAAACAATATATAAAGTCAGATATAAATCAGATAAGCCATGTTATGGAATGGCATATAGCTTTTTAGCATTTTATTTAGTTCTGTCTTATGGCTCTCTGAACCATTCTGTCATGAAGGGACTGGGTATGAGCATACTGGAAACTGTTAACTGCAGACCTTTGACACTGTTACATAAAATCACGATTTAATATAGACTGATTCTCTAAAATTTATTTCATTTTGTACAGAAAGAGCCTTGTCTGTATTTATACTGTGAGACAGCATCTGTCACTACAGTGATAGAACTCTTGCAAGAAACACTGGACTGGAATAAAAAAAGTCTCTGATTTTCCTATAAATTTAAATGTTAAACACATTTCTGTTTAGCTTCTCTGGAATATAATGTTCTGTTTGTACATTTCCCTACAATGTTGACCATTCTACTATAAAGTAATAATTAACATAACTTTCTGTAGAATGTTTTCTGCAGTTATCTGCACCATCATCATTTAGAAGGGCTATTAGATTTTACTTTAATTTATGTGTTGGTTGTGTATGTGTGCTAGTAACGTCTTTTCGCAAATACTTCAGCAATTCAGATTGTTATTTACCACTGTTGCAGGAAAGTCTGTTCTTACACATTCATACAGCATCTGATATTTATCAAGAAAGGAAGAAGAACTACATTTGTACTGCTGATGAAACAATCATGGTAGGGACTCTTTTATAACACTGCTGAAGGGGTCCTGTAATGGTTTCTGCTCAAAGTATACACCACTCATATTTAATGCAACGAGTGACTAGAACAGAATCACAGAACAGTTAGGTCAGTTTATCATTATGCATCGTTATACATGAATGGAAGCAACCAAGTTAATATGCAACTGTTGTTGCAGTACATCCTGTTCCTTTTCATATGTTGTGTTTCTGGCCTCCTTTGTACTAATAAAATTTTTACAGAAGAACAGGATGTGATATACTCTAAGAAGGTACTCATCACATATTGCAGTAAAAATGATACTGTATTTGCTACATCTATACAGCAATGCAATCAAATACAAGGTGAACATATATGATAAATATAAATATGGTACGAAGTTTACAACCAGTTAGAAGTTTAAGAACTATCTAGACTTGAAGGACGACACTTCAGTTGAACTGTTCATCAGAATGAAATCTGGCTGTTTTAATTCAGTGTTTCTCAAACTGAGAACTTCTTCACACTTATCCCTGATGCTTTTTATGTTTAATGCTGGAAAGACATTGTATATGTATTAAAACTAAGCATATTTTACACAAATGTTTATGTATGGCATATCACTTTTATTTTTTTGATCCACTATGTTTGTGATATGATAAAATTTTGTGCATTAACATGCAGACCTGCTGAATACTGGTCCACAGTTATTCAACCTGTTACTTCAGAATATAAGACAAAATGGAATTTAGATATTCTTGGAAATTGCAATATAACCCCAATATTTAGAAATGTAGAGTCTGGGTTTTTAGATTACCTAAAGTTCACAGCCTGGACTTCATTCTTTCACCCACAATAAATGTTTACTTTCTTGTTATAATTAATTAGCATTATGATAGTTTAACTTCTTCACTGTTAAAATGCTCATTTTCTAGTACTGAGAGCAACTGTGAAGTGTGTTGGCACAGAAAACTGGAGGAAAAGGGACAAAAACAGTCATTACATGAGTCACTGGCATTCAGGCATTACTGTAATAATGAGGGAAAGACAACATATTTTGATTATATTACTTTATCTTATTTTATGCCTTGATACAACACCACTTATGAGGAAAAACTTGAAAAGATTTTGGAAAATTATTCTATTTTTTGCATATTTCTTTACCTTTACAGTATCTAGTTTACATTTTAGATGAAAAATGAAATCATGTATTATGCTATAAAATAATTTAACTTATTCCATATAAGACATTGCATAAAAGTCTGTCACTGTTACGATTCACAAACCAGGCTGCTAGGTTTTCAATGGCTTGTGTAATAATCACATACTCTTACTTGCAAATGTACAAAAATGCATGGATATAGAAGTAACTACATTGCCAAGTGGGGCAACAAAAAGAGATTTAATGATGATATCTGCATTTAGTAAAAGCAGTTAATCCTGTTTGTGGGATAATGTAAATTATCATAGTTACTGTACAGAAGTCACTCATAGGCTCAATGACAAAACAGAGCTGTATATCCAAGCACAGACTTTTATATTTGCACAGACGCATTTCAGTTCTCTATTATTTCATGTTGTTGTGGCCTGTGTAATCCAACAAGGCTTACCCATGGATTTAGTAAATTATCAAATTCAAATGTGGTAAACTAATTCTTTAATGAACTCTGCAATAATTTTGCAACTGAAATAAAATTGCAACTTGTTTCTGAGCTAACAACAAAGAGACTGACTGACTGTAGAATGTAAATAGGAAGCTGGACTGGAACAGCTAAGGCAAAATAAGTGGCCACTTATGGCATCATGTATTACAAACTTTTCATTTCGGTTTCTTTTATGTTGAATGAAAAATTACTTTCTGCTGCTGTTTTGTTCATTTAGCATGAGCATTAATGACCAGTATTATGCAATAATGTCACTTAAAATGACACCCATACTCATATATTTGCATCCTGTAATGTGTAAAAGACATATGCAGTAAACATACCATATCTGACTTAAAATAAAACAGTTGATACCTTATTTGTCACCTTGCGTGCATGTCTCTGTACTTTATGGCAATGTTCAAGCCTCTTAATCATCTAATTCTGAATATACTTATGGAACATGTAACATGCGTGAAACCAACAAAATATGGAACACTCTTATATAAAATAATGATTAAAGTTACAATAATAATGAATTCAAAGCATTCAAAACAACTAAAAAAGAACTGGATGTAAGAAATTAATAATTTATTACAAATATTAAGTATTACCATAGCCACTGTACATATTTATAAAAATAGAATAAAAAATTTACATATATAACGTAAAAGATTTCAATTTTAACAGATTAATATTTTTATTTTATTTCCAATAAAACATTTCAGTTGAAAACAAAACTACAAATAAGAGAAACTAGTGAATACAGATGAATTTGAAATCAGATATTAAGAGGCCTGCTGATAACAGATATATCAAAATATGTAACCAAGCAAACATATGTGTTAACTGTGATGTATCACATGCAAAGGTAAAGGTAAAATTGTCCCTGTGTTCAATTAAGCACCACAACATGAAGGCAAATTGAGAAGTGGAAGTATAACTCCATGAATTCCTAAATTTGGCACTGGATAGATGTGAAGGGTAAACGTGAATGGTAAACTTCACATCCTGGCAGCTTTACTGCAGACAAAATAGACCCTAAACATCCTTTAAATAGGAGACTGGATAGGACTCACAGCAGGTCTGTATGTTTTGAGGAGAGAAAATTTTCTTACTCCTCCCAGGAACTGACACTAATGCCTTGGGATAAATGACTATTTTAAGAATTATGATATGATTTATCATGGTGTCAACAAATTTTGTATTATTAGTTTTCATATAGAGTTTTGAGAAAGTTTTTGTGCTTTTAACAGATTGGTGATAGGATTTCTCATTATCTGTTTGGCATTTAGACTTTTGCCAGCCCCAGTAGGATGTTTCATGAAATAAATCACGTCCAACACCAGCAAAATGCCAATTTAATGTCTTATCACTATGCAAGGTTCTGCAGGTGGTCTGGCCTGCAAGGATATGTTATTATATCTATTATGAACACAAAAAAAAGTTCATAAAACCCCATATCAGAATTTCTGGCTGTTATAATGCAGTTACTTCTCATATTCCTTTTTAAAGTATTTATTTTATGCAATACTTTCATGGAATCATTTTACACCTTAAAGTACTTCCACTTGGCTTAAATTTCTGTTTTCTCTTATAACTGCACTCTATCTTCATGAAAATCAATAAAACACTAGTTTCAATGGAACTCATTATAGTTAGTCCAGTTCTATTATATATACATGACAAAACAGAATTCACTCACAATAAAATATTGGGGATACTGTGATGGAATAGGGGAAGAAATTAAAGTAGTGGTTACTTCTTGCTGTCAGCAGAACTGCCGCTGACTTGCTCTGACAATACTCCGCTTGCTGCTGCCGGTGCTGCTGTAACTGCTGGGGTTGCTGGAGTTGGGTCATCTTGGAACAGTGGGTTCTTTACTTCCATTTCACCAGTCTGCAGCAACAACATTTAACAAAGGATTCAAACACAGTAAATACATATTGAAACTGAAGAGAAGTCAATAATAACAGAAATTAGTATTTGAAAAGTTCTCAAAAATTGATATCTCTTTCTAAGTCACTTTTATGCAAACACTTATTCCAACTGTGTGTATTACTCTACTCATGCTACCAGCAAGTGTGATGCAAATGGTGATTGATATGGATGGATGTGAGAAACTCATTGCCAGAAATAATGCCTCATTTGTACTGTGCAGGTTTTGAATGCATGATGTGCTTGCATGTGTGTGTGTGTGTGTGTGTGTGAGAGAGAGAGAGAGAGAGAGAGAGAGAGAGAGAAAGTGAGTGAGTGAGTGACTGGCTGACTGGGCTACACAAAGTCCATTTTTATGTCTGTTTTAGTATTGCTATATTTCTTTAGTCTTATGTCCTTTCGCAAGGACCAACAAATCACATGTCAATATAATGTGTGAGTGAGCAAGTGAGTGAATCAATGAGTGTGTGTGCATTTGTGGGTGTGCATGTGTGTATTGGGGGTGTGGGGTGGGAAAGAATGGCTAATGCAATGTATTTTTTTTATGTCAATATTTTTCATATCCTGCATTTCTTTTGCAATAACAAATCATCTGATGGATCACTAAGCTGTATATGCATGTATATATACTCATACATGTACTCATGTGCATGCCTGTGGCTATTAAGTTCAGTGTTGCACTAGTAAACCGGAATAAAACTATATCTGGAGAAAACAACGTGCCCTGTTACTCTGAGTACTCTTGCAGTGGTTTCATATTGACTGCCTGCAGTTTCAAAAGACACAGTGGCTACAACTGGCACTACCTGGCTTGGGTTGGTTCACATTCTGCACATTTTACTGTAGCTTTTCACTCATGTGAGGAAACATCATGACATTATGGGTTTCTCCACTTTTATTTTTATTCTGACTGTTATTTTGTCATGGGCATCCAGAAAAAACTACCAGTTGTTCTCTATCACCTTCATTGGCCAAATTCGAGACTTTACCATAAGCTAGCACCTATGCAGACAAACTGCTACATTATCTTAGAAAAGAACTAATGTGGGAAGTCTGAACAAAAATCTGTGGGAAAAGGAACATTTTGTAGTAGTAACTACATTTAGTAGACTCAATATTCAGTGTTTACACATGTGTTAGCATGGAACTTGGTTAGGCTCTAATTGTACTTGTGACCTGAAAAAACAGAAAGCCATGCTCTACACTGGATCAGAACACTTTATGTATGAGCAGGCCACACCATCAAGAAGCAGAAAAGCAATGGGACACGTAGGTTATACAGTTAATATACAGCAACCAGATCACTGTACATTATGGTCTCATTTCTCTATTCTTTCTTGAACATTCTATCAAAGAGATCTCCAGAATGTTTAGAAAAACTGAAGGATGAACATTAAAATGTAAATGTAAAGTTCACCCTAGAACAGGCCACAAAGGCCCAGAGAGGGAGTAGAAGTATAGTTCTACTCTTAACATCGGCGCTAGTGGGGGTGGGTGGTCAACGCCACACCTCGGCCGCTTTACCCCCGGGAAAGACACGGTACCCACTGTATAGGAGGCTGGGTGGGCCCCAGGGCCGGTCTGGACGGGTGGGGAAAATTTGCCCCTCACCGGGAATCGATCCTCTGACCGTCAAGCCCGTAGCGAGTCGCTTTACCGACTACACTACACGGACCTCGATGGATGAACAGTAAACAGTGCCAACCCTAGCCACCAGCACAACAAACACGTGTTTTGTGGTTGAACATTTCCAGGGACTACATTTTAGCCCTCAGTTTTTCACAACAATCCACCGACAAAATTTGATTACCGCAAAAAAAAATTCTGTTTCAATTTTACAAATTTTGAACTGTCCAAAATATATGCGCATAGTGCAGATAAGTATGGGTAAAATCCAAGACTGATGGGGGATGGTTGGGCACAACAATTTGTTCGCTCGGGGCGGCTGAAAAAGTAGAGCTGGTGCTGACATTCACTGACGTAAAATTGACACAACAGCAAACAAATAATATCAGGCAGAATTAATTGTAACATGTGTGGAGACTTCTAAATGCAAGGATTTTGTATCTGACTGCACAATGACAACAACAAAAACCTAAATATATTTATCTGTATTTTCTTAATGGTGCATTTTAACACCAGTAAAAACAGACCTCTTATAAATCCAGAAGTTCAAAACAACCTGCACAAGAACAAATTCACAATGTTGACATTTCACCTTAACTTTAATTAATTTTAGCGGCAAATGTTTTATAGGACGAGAAAGCTTGTGACATATGGTGCCATTTTAGTGAGTGAGTTTCTAGATAAAAACTGCATTTGATGATGTACAATAACATTATGAATGTAAAATCTTTGCGAGGCTGCAAGAAGAATTATTTGACGAAGATTTATTTTCTTTTTGGCAGGAGAGGGCCAGACGAAACCACAATGCAGGCTATAAGTTCTGACTCCTAAATCTATGCTGTAGTAACGCAATGCCCTTAATCGAAAAGGAACATTCAAATACTGTCGGTTGAAATCTGTTCAAAATTGAATCAAAATTGGTTTCTTATACAGGATGGGGCATAAAGATCTCCCACTTTTCGATGGGGCACTGTGCGTGCTGTAGTGGTGGTAGAAAGTTGGGGGTAGTGTCATGGGGTTGGTTAGCCTCTACCATTGTTAGTACACAAAATGGGTTGGACCGGTGAACATCGGGGCTTTGTTGTTGTTCCCTGGGCATTTGATCTCTTTAAGGGGAGACGTGGAGTGGCCGGCACGGTCACCAGATTTAAGTCCATGTGACGTTTTCCTTTGGGGATACCTAAAGGAAAAGGTTTTCAAACATTGTCCTCGATCTCTTGAGGATTTGAAGGAAAGGATCCAACAGGAAATCAACTCCATTCCGCCTGAGCTAACCCGGAGAATGATGAAGAACTTCCGGGAACGTCTTCAGCAATGTGTTGCCAACGACGGCCGCCATATGTCTGATCTGATTTTAAAACCCATTTAAAAACTGTTTTTAATGTACTTTTCAGAAATATATTCAATTTTTTTCTAGTTGGCTTCTTTCATATTTTTTTATACCTCTTCGAAAAGTGGGAGATCTTTATGCCTCACCCTGTATCACAGTACTTACTGAAGCCAGTCCGGGACATTCATACACCGTGTAATCACCTTCTTCGTTTTCTTCCTCACTCTCAGCTTCAGATACAGAACCATTGCGCTCATTCGTAACACGGCTGAAAATACAATGTGTGAATACAATATTAAAAACAATAATTAAATGAAAATATCACATAATTAACGTAGGTTTGAATTGATTTTTCCAGTTCAACGGCTTCTCTGTTACGACCAAAGCCTACAAATGTACGGGTGGTGTAGTTGAAGGCTCCATCTGAAATGTTACACCACATCAGGGATAATCAGTTGCTGACTTTCAAAGTAACACAGTACCTTCAAATTCAAGGATCTAAAGGTGCAAGGAAGACGTCTGATATTTGATGGATTTGCTCCTTGTTGGCTAGATATTTTTATAAACTTAAATAGTGTCACAATTCGTCTCAAGAGTCCTAGTAAGGCAAAATCACGGATTCATATTTATAACACTTTTCCTTGACTTTGTTGAGTAATATTTCCAACTGCCTGTGGATTGAACCACTAACCACACTCACATATTTATTTACACTTATATTTCTTTGTGATTCCAGACGTTTGCAAAGAGTATTTGTTGGTGAGTAGTACTATAATATTCCCTGAATTATTTTAGACAATGGAAAAGGATCATATATTTACGAAAAATACACGCATTTAATATTTACTAAAGGATTTAATCGCTGTACAACTTAGCTAGTGTAAATAATATTATTTATTTTGGCAATATGTTGCAGTCTAAAGTGGTGATCTTGAGGCCAGCAATATAAAAATTCATAAAAAGTGCTGTAGACAATTATGATATACGATATTAATAAAAGAGTTTTTTTTTACATTCAGACCAAATACATGCCACTGAATCTAATTTTATTATTATTATTATTATTATTTTCAAAACATTCCAATGTGTTGATATTGTCATGAGCTCTGTATGCACTGCTGACAAGTTTTTGACATAAAGACAGAGAAGAATCTTACTTACTTACTTTCTCCAGGGAGCAGAGTCCTTCTTGTGAAGCTAACTGGTTTTCAGCTAGTCAGGAAATTCCTCCCATTTTATGGAACCCGAAGTTCGTTACCGCATTCACAAGTGCCCGCCACCTGTCCCTATCCTGAGTTAGATTAATCCAGTTCATGCCTCCACATCCCACTTCCTGAAGATCCCTCTTAATATTATCTTCCCATCTACGCCTGGGTATCCCAAGTGGTCTCTTTCCTTCAGGTTTCCCCACCAAAACCCTATATGCGCCTCTGCTCCCCCCATACGCGCTACACGCCCTGCCCATCTCATTCTTCTCGATTTGATCGCCCGAACAATATTGGGTGAGGAGTACAGTTCATCATCATAAAATCACAGCACAAAAAACAAACACACGGAACTGGAAAAGCACACAACGTGGCAGAAACAGAATACTAAATGTGAGAGCTGTGAAAAGTGAACTGTTATTTCGGTTGAATAAGGGACAAAAATATTTTTGTTGTTCAATGGACACAGTGCACTACTACATAAGTGTAATATTATAGGAAGTAACGAATTTTGTTTGAATGGCCGTGGGCCTCAGAAATCCGGAAGTGTTGCTACCAAAAACATTTACACAGCCATACATGAATTAGTTGTAAAAACGAGCGTGTTAATATAACACAGTATTGATATCTGCACTCACAGACATAAAAATACGCAGTTACTGACATGTATAAAATTATCCATACATTGCTTTCAAAGTATGAAATACATCATAATCATGAGCCTCGGCTTGCCGTGGAACTTTCTTACATGACTCTCTCCCTGGTGACTATCCACCATTTTTCGATCCCCACCTTCAAGTCTTCCGCCACACCACCCATCCACTTAAGTTCAGGTCTCCAAACTGTCATCTTCATTCAAGTCTCAAATCCATTATTCTGCTGGGTATTTCATTACCCGGTCTTTGAAAACGGCCCGGCCCTCGTAGCCTCGCCAACCTTATTATTCTAACGCTATGCGGTGGCCGACAGAACGGTTACAATTCTAGTTTGTGTCTTATTCTTCATTCCTTTCTCTTGCGCTGGACCGCATCTTTTCTATAGCATTTTCCTTTCAAAGGTATACGAGTACAGTCTTAATTAAGCTGCTTGTATTAATGTCCATGTTTGGCTTGTATACGTCAGAACAGGTCTTCCGAGGCTTTTGCACATCCTGACCTTCGTTCCACCACTAAACAGTAGCGACTGAAAATATCTTTGATATCCATGTATCACTTTTTTGCTTTATAGCACGGGATTAATACGTTTTAATATTACTTGTGTTTACCTCATTAGGTATATAAAAGTCAATGACCACTGAAGGAAAGCCCGACCATTGTGGAAACGAATAAACTAGAGTTCGTGTGTCTATGTCTTCAGAAAAGCTTTCAAGAAAATATATGTTCTAAAATATGACGATATGAGCTTATCTGAGTCCAGTAATGAACTGTCAATTAGATTGACGTGTCGATATCAGTATACGGGAGCATTAAACACGCTACATCAATGTGGGACGTAAGAATAGGCAAAAGGAGAAATGGGTGACCGAAGATCCGGTGGGCAGACGCGTTCAATAGAGTCGCAGGACAAAGGTCACGATCAGTCAAAAACAGGAGCGAATGGAGCAGATACACGCTACATTCGTAAAGCCAATGTTACACACTCCGCAGAGGCAAGCAGCATGTGGATGCACCAGTGAATTTAGTGATGCAAGTGACAAACTGCCGGACCGAAGCAAAATTGTATTACATGTCCAGGTGTCCATGCGACGTCTTTAGGAACAACTCAACTTGTGATAAGAGACTCGAGCTTACCTTGGTACCAACAGGAGGCCGCTGCCCCCCAGTGGGATTCATCAAGCTAATATATTTATTTACTTATTTATTTATTTATTTAAATAAAATAAGAATTTGAAATGAAATTAGGAAATTGCTGGGTGACACTTTAAAGCATTCTTCTGGCGGAGCTGAAGAAAAGCATTAATAGTGTAGTTGTGCTTAAGTATAATATTAAAATGAAAATTAAATTAAATTTATAAACATATTAAGTATATATTTTACTTAATTTTAAAGTGTTAATAGTTTACAGCATCAGCGCAAGCAGCATTTTTTTTTTTGCAAGGTGGTGCGTGTGACTTGGATGGTGCATTTACCCATATGAAAGGCGACTAGATTATTTTAATGATCAATACTAGAAAATACACTACCACAGCTCTCACTTAATTAACATGGTGGCGTTTCGGTAGAATTTTTATTTTTCGATTTAATAAATTATTAAACATAAAATAAATTGTTTCAAAATGAAAGTGTGGCATAAGTGCATCACTTACTGCTGGCACCCCTTGTCTAGAGTTTGAGTAGGGATATGAATCACCATCTCATGAATTCTAAACAGGAGTTTGTACACCCACTGCACACCAAGCCTTTATGGACGAACAGAGTGTCGGTGAGGTTTCTTCGTGCCAGAAAGTGTGACTAGACCCAGCACCATGAGAGAGTGAATGATGACCGGCAGTCATTATTGCTGCAAGCCATTTCACAATGTCAACGTGACCAATGACAGGAACATGACTTTGCACTTTGCATATAATGTATATGACTCTTTGGGATGTTCAATAACTGACATCCCAAACGAAGTAAATATTTCACAGGTTTTAGGTCAAATTTCAGCGGATGTTTCTAGAACGAATCCAAAGGATAACTCAGATTTATAATGACAAACATGCATGCAAAGCAGAACGTTACTACAGCATGTTATTAATAGTTTCAGATTTCATCATCATCGTGGATGATGTATGTCTTCTTCTGGTATGTGACGCTGCGTAACTGGGTAGTTGGTTTATGACGTTTCGACAACCACTACCTTGAAATAACTTGAAATGCCAACTTGACGCAACAAAGTAATTTTATTGATGTACTCTTAGCTCGACATGTTTCGGGTACATACGCCCATCATCAGGAGCATTAGATGTTGAGTTGCAGCATGTGGTTTTCTGCACCGAGTTTTTGGATGGGTGGTGGTCTTGAGAGCCGCTGTGTAGGTCGTGTTTACGGCACAATCCGCACCGTACACACAATCTACACAGTGGCTCTCAAGACCACCACCCATCCAAAAACTCGGTGCAGAAAACCATATGCTGCAACTCAACATCTAATGCTCCTGATGATGGGCGTATGTACCCGAAACATGTCGAGCTAAGA
>Ga0131853_10021801_pt1 | contig 11616 bp, 4 predicted proteins | sample TergutLab28metaG_FD_92764 | JGI IMG/M metagenome (GOLD analysis project Ga0131853, IMG submission 92764) | Labiotermes labralis P1 segment gut microbial communities from Petit-Saut dam, French Guiana - Lab288 P1 (version 2) (version 2) | ecosystem: Host-associated > Arthropoda: Insects >...
ATGTATGTATGTATGTATGTGTGTGTGAATGAATGTATGTATGTTTTTATGTATGTATGTGTGTGAATGAGTGAATGAATGTATGTATGTATGTATGTGTGTATGTAGGTATGTGTGTGTATGTATGTGTATGTGTGTGAATCTATTTATGTATGTATTATGTATGTATGTACGTACGTACGTATGTAGGTATGTATGTATGTGCTTATGTGTGCGAATGTATGTATATGTGTATGTATGTATGTATGTATGTATGTGTATGTGTGTGAATGTATTTATGTATGTATTATGTATGTATGTGCATGTATGTGTGTGGACAAGTACGTATGTATGCGTATGTATGTACGTATGTATGTATGTGTGTGTATGTATGTATGCATGTATGTATGTATGTGTGTATGTATGTATGTATGTATGTGCCTTCACATGACAACTCGTACTGCCATCAAGTGACAGTTACAGTTCTCACTCTGCTGCTGTCAGTTCAAGTACTGTCGAACGCCAAGCTGTGCGGTTCCTTACTTTCTTCAAAAGTAATCTTCCAAGAGGACGGCTGCGTCACCTTCGAAGATTCGGCAACCACTCAAACGGCCTGATATCGCGGGAGACTCGAATAGTCGAAATTTTATGAAGTTTGAGACTGGGAAATTTTACAAACATCTGTTAGTAAACAAATTTTGGTTAAAATCGGTAAAATATTAAGGTTACTTTAGCACAGGTATAAGAAGCAGACATGTTTATTGCGAGAAAATCGAAGGCTAATCCTTTAAACACCTGGAAGTTTCTTCGCATAAAACCCGTAGATATGAAACCGACATAAATTTTGGGCCCGAAACTGTTTATAGGAAGTGTTTATTTTATAGACTATGAAATAAAATGGTTTCAAGACGCCCAAACCGTAACGTCATGCACGTCGCACAGAGCGCCCCTTTCGTCCAACATGTCAGCTCAGTAGCTTGCACCACTCTGGCCTGTGAAATTTGTCGCCCGCTTGGACAAGATTAAGTGGAAAACATCTGTTTGATGCTTTTCGACAGAATTACTGAGTGTCGAGGCAATATTCATAACTCACAATTTCTAAATTGTGTTAATTTTTCTTCTTATCTTCTCCCGGACATGCAATTATTTCTCTTTCTCGCAATTGATGCCCTCAAAGACAGGCTAAACATCTGAACGTCAATATAATTTGTAGGCTCCCTCTTAGCATTAATGGAAGTGACGTGTTCACGAGTTTGCTAATCCCATCACGTGGCTCATAGCAACCGCAAGAAGTTTGGTTGATAAGTTAGTTACAGACGGAGCGTTCTGAATTATCCGGAATGACGTTACCAGTCGCTACCGTTTGCTGCATTGCGTGCACAAATCAGACGGTTTATCGAACTTTCTGCTTGTGAATTTGGTAAAGCAAACTGAACTGTACATCTTGAGGGGTTTGGTTGATTTTCTGAACAGAATCACAGCGCGCATTGCTTGAAACTTTAAAGAGGGAGTAACATTCAAGACCTTGAATAAATGTGTTGTGACTGGGGATAGAGTGACTATACAGTGATACTGGCACATGGCTTTAACACCTGTCGCTACCGTACATATTGGTAACAGTGTGCACTGATATAGTGACAGTGCGGATTGGAATGGCATACAGTAACTGTACAGCAATACAGGCACATGGCTTTAACAGCTGTGGCTACCGTACATATTGGTAACAGTGTGTACTGATATACTGACAGTGAGGATTGGAATGGCATACAGTAACTGTACAGCAATACTGGCACATGGCTTTAACAACTGTGGCTACCGTACATTTTGGTAACATTGTGCACTGATATAGTGACAGTGAGGACGGAATGACATACAGTAACTGTACAGCAATACTGGCACATGGCTTTAACAGCTGTGGCTACCGTACATATTGGTAACAGTGTGCACTGATATAGTGACAGTGAGGATGGAATGACATACAGTAACTGTACAGCAATACAGGCACATGGCTTTAACAGCTGTGGCTACCGTACATATTGGTAACAGTGTGCACTGTTATAGTGGCAGTGAGGATTGGAATGGAATACAGTAACTGTACAGCAGTACTGGCACATGGCTTTAACAGCTGTGACCTTAATCACTTCCAATATTAATGTAGTTTTACATTTCTCCGACGTTCTCTGTCAAATGCAGTAACTCCCACAACTGTGGTACAGAACTCTACCTGTTACTAACAATATTGTACAACTGTACATGCTGCTATTAGTGCGATAAATTATTAGATTTGCACTTTACGAACTGTTCAGTTTGTGCTCTTGTGGCTCTTTGTAGCAAGTGGCTTGGTAGGTTGACACCGACGTTTCGGACGAACCTCCCAATCTGCAGTAAGGAAAAGCTCCAAATTAAGACGGCGATCTTGCTAAGGAATCAATTGTTCTGCAGGGGCCAACAGTCCAAAGTAAATAAACAAGGAAATAAATGTTTCGAAACGTCGGCAGTTACACGCACAACGACAGACCTTCGCACCCTGCAACACGCGACGTTCTACAACGAATTTACTTTCCTCTGCTGCATTTCATTGCGTAAAATTTACTTGCGCTTGATATTCCGAAGAAGAGGAGATGAATAATTTATAAGTTAATTCTAACAGGATTACAGACGAAGAAGAAAGACGCCCAAAATATGACAGCTGCGATACAGGAATGAATGTGTCCCGAGGTGCGGCCTACAGAGCAGGGGATTGCCTAGTTATATCTCGCCATGTGATGGATTTCTGTGCTAGACGCCTGAGATGCTGAAGTTAGGCCCCACTACACGTCACACCGCACATCACAATCGATCTGTTAGCGTCCTGCCTTGTCTGCAGGAGGTGCCGTGTTCAAATGCCGTCACAAATACCAACTGTAATGACTCAGGCTGTCGTGGATTACCTCAGCTCCTCGCAAAAGCCAATAACAGTGCCGCTTCCTTCTGCATCCCTTCCTGTTCACTTTGTCCTAATCTTCCTACAATTCGGTGCTGTGGAATCGGAATAAATATTTAGCAAACAGTGGGCCACAGATCACTGCAGGTCCACGAAACTGCTGACGGCCCAAGGGTATTTGGATAAATGAATAACTGTTCACATCCTGAGTGAAGTCGCAAAGCAGTCCGTTTCCATAACACCTGACTGTGCTTTAAGTCAGTGTCTGTGACATTAGGTCCATACAACTGCCATGCACTTCAGTGTGCCTGTGACCAGTCCCAGTTACTACCGTCCGCAGAACCACGGAACTGAACTGCTGACAGCCGACAATAAACCACAGTAAATAAATCGAATAGCCTCGCATGTCAACAAGTTAGATCCTGCTATGTGGCAGTAATGTTGGCTTATGTGATCTTGATAAATCCTCCCGAAGGTTTCGGTGAATCTGCTGTTCCAGTCTTCAGGGCAGTTTTATTACTCTGAAACGTCGGCTGCACGCGTCTTAACCCAGATCACCAGAATCCACATATTTCAATTTACGTAACAGCGCTCTATGAACCACCTTGCTATTGATATCCACTGCGCCCTTCTTACCAAACACGTGTAATACACTTTCCGCTACTCTAAATCCATTTCTGTGAAGTGAAAATCTTTATGACGCAACACTTTGAACGCACCGTCGCTCCTCCCCCCCCCCTCCTCCTCTCTCAAATCCTTTGCCTTTATCACAACTCTCACTGTTTATTTCCAGTGTAAACAGCCGACTGTCGGCAGAAGACAAAAACTTCGGTAGTTGGATTTTGATGCTGAATTCTAAGAAAGGTATTTGTTAGAAGAAGTTGGTACTAATGTACTTTCGTAATTACTATAACCGAGAATTACTTCGATCTAAAAGGAGAGGGAAGTCACTGTTCCTAATTCCGCCAAAACAGGCTATATTAAGAACAGCAATAAGGCCAGAGCAGTTGTCCCTGTGCATGACGTGGCGGCAAATAAGAGCAGGAGGTGTAGTGAAAACAGTTTGGGACGAGCTTTGAGCTACACATCCCAGCAGCTTTACCCCCAAGAAAATAGCCCACGTTACACTTTATGCGGGGAACGTGTGGGCCTCACAGCCGAAACAGAAGTGTGCAAAACAGTAAAATATCTTGCCTCTATGAAGAATCGAAAGCGGACCGTACAGTCGATGGCCAATGTCATTAAATGAGCAAGTCGTGTGACTTATTATGGTTCCGCAGCTGTGTACTGGAGGTCTCTGCTGTTCTGGAATAGGGCTTCAAGTCACTGGGCTTTTGTTTTCGAGAGAGCTTCTGGGTGGAATCTTCAAGGATGTTCGAGTAAAAATCGTCATTGGACATTCTGATATACGTAGGTAAGACCATTACGTACGGCGGGCTCTACTTATCCGGTAACGCGGGGTTAAGGCAGTGTGAGAAGAACGGAGACCCGAATTTTAATTTCTTAATTTGTCTTTTGTTTTTTAATTTTCAACGAGCGCCTTTTGCAGTGGTAACGGTGCTCTTTGTTGGGGTTAAGTGGCCGGAGTGTAGCATTGACCACCCGCCACCATCCAGCGCCGAGATCATGAACGACAGAGCTAAAAAAAAACTGTTTCCTCTTTGTGACTTCATGACGTGTCGTAGGGAGAACGTTACCTTTACCTTTACCTTTATAAGCTTTGTCATTGCAAAGGAACGCAACGCGTTCCGATCGAAGGAAGGGTGTTTCTGTTTGTGAACCTGTACAGGGGCGCTGATAAGTCCTTAGCCCTACCAGGACGGAAACAAGCTAATGTTTCTGTCAGAATGGAGTGAATTTCCTTCGGCGCCTTGCCTTGCAGGAAAAAAAATCCTTATGACAGTTCGCGTCTCGATGTTGTTGAAATCGCGCGCGTCCCTGACATGCTTCTGAGCTTGTTTCCTTCCTGGTTGGGCAAAGGACTTATCACTGGGCAAAGGACTTATCACCACCCCGGGTAATGACGGACTTTGCACAGGCAAACATTTGCCGACCTCTCACCACGGGGTGCCGGGTTCGAATTCAGGCAAGTCTACTTGAGGTTTGTGATGCATTAACTAGCAGTGGCCGGGGGGGGGCATGTTTTCCTCTGAGGATCTCGGGTTCCCCCCCGTCAGTATCACTCCGCCATTGCTCCATCATCACCCACGCAACTTCACACTCACGCTCTTAACAACTAACAACGCTGTTCCGTAACACACAAGCCTAAACTGTTAGGTTAGTGACGATATTAGAACAGAATTTGGCAACAGAATGTAACGTAATTGAAAATCGTTTGTTCAGAGTTGATATGATTTGTGAGTTTCATTATGCGGTTGGACCCAACGCGCCCAACAGTCTAGTGATGAAAGCTCCAAAGTGGCAGAGGTATAGAAACTGAGAGAACGGAAGGGTTTGTGCCATCTTCAGTAAGGCTTAATGTTTCTAGTGCATGCAGCTGAACAGAACGAAGTGCCTTGTTAGAGCCAGCAGCTTAGTTTGCACAATTATCGTTAGCATGGAGCAGAGCTGCATCCTGTGGCATACTGAGTGGGTCATGCTTGCCACAGGGTACAAAACAGGTAGAATAGGGTGAAAACTAGAAAAGGGAAATGCATGTATAAGCAGCTACAAGATGTGAAGAATATTGAACTTGGTACACACGTCTGTGACGGTTCTTTGCGTGTGCCGACCTATTTTACAGTGATTTATCAACTGACGTAGTTATTTATTTATTTTTGAAGAGAAGAATAAGAATTTTTATGTTTAGGTGCTGCAGCAGAGTGGGAAAATGCAGCAAAGTTTAATATAAAATAATATTCCAAACATGGAGCTTACAAATTCCCTTACCAGACCCAGTATTTAGACTTACCGAGTTTTGGGATAGCACTTTATCAAAACAACAAATACGCTCAAATTTTATTTAAATAAATACTGAGCACAGGAATACAGTATTTTATTTGCGACTTCTCAAAACAGTTCGGCTCTGAATATCGACCTCTCTAACGTACCAGATAAGTTACTGACTGCATCAGTCACTCTCGGGGTAAAAAGACTCTAGTAATCCGTAACTGTTGGCAGTAATTGTCAATTGCCATGATGCGATATGTCGAGAAACAGAGAGAGAGGGTGTTTCGTGAAATTTACGCGCTGAAGTCTAAAACGCGGTTGAGCATTGACATTTGGGGTAGGATGAGGCTGAAGAAAGACTTGAACTTCGTGTCTGCAATATAACACATCGTCAGCATACGTCAGCATTCTGGTAGGAAAAAAATTAGGGCTTTGTGTAGCCTAAGTACAAAGTAACAGCTGATAAAACGATTAGTGGAGACTCGAGCAGGTGTTGCGTAAACACGACGGGCAGGTGGCTGGAGTAGTGGAGTTCAGTACGGCAGTCTGCTGGTCACTGCGTGGTGTTGGGCCTCAGACGAACAGGGTACGAATTCTGTAGCACTGTTTGTGTGTGTTTATGAATTGCAAAAAATTGGTAACGATAGAAACTCAAATGTTTGTATTTTATTCTTATAATATAACCAACCAGATGCACTAATTTCTCAAATTTATTTTTGTAATAAAACTCTACATGTTTCGGACAGTTCCTCCGTCCATCATCAGCAGTTTTTCACTGTACACACAGCAATGTTATATGTCAGCGAACCTGTATGACATACACCATTGCTGTGTGTACAGTGAAAAACTGCTGATGATGGACAGAGGAACTGTCCGAAACATGTAGAGTTTTATTACAAAAATAAATTTGAGGAAATTAGTACATCTAGTTGGTTCTATTCAAAGAATTATCACGATGCGCGGTCACCTGAACATCAAATTCGAGTTACATAAATATCTCACATTTTGGCGCGGGACAGTAAAAGGCTAATTTTCGACTTTGATTCAAAAAATCTGCCATTGACACGTGTTTTTTTCTGAGGTTTGTCTGACGCAATTGGAATTACTTTGCGTTTTATGCTCTTCTGTTTGTGGCTGCCATGTAACAGCAAGTACCCATAGCATTTAATTCAGACGAAGGGCGAATACGGTGGACGTTTGACGTACACGTATTCACATGCGAGATGCAGCCGTCTGCTCATTACTACGTCATTCATATAGATGGGAAAAACATGTTTCAGAGAAAGAGAATTGTGTGCAGTGATGAATGTGACGGCCATCATTAACTGTGACACACGACGGGCAGGAAGAATGGATTGAAAATAAATATGTAAGGTTGGTAACAAGAAAATAATGGAATTAGACAGAACAGAACTGCGTGTCCTTTGGAAGAGAGCTGAATCGCCGACAGCGGTTTGTTGCGCATTGAAACTGAAGCACAAGAATATGGATAAGGACATGACAGAGATGTTTTAGAGTTGGAAATGGCGGCTGTACTAATAGTGAATAACGTTCAAGGATGTGACGCCGTGCAGACTGATAGCTAGTTGCCTACCACTGGCAGCAAGGACAAACTATGATAATATTGCGATGATCGCACAATTTGAGTTGTGATGTCAAATAGGAATTGCGCTACACAGACTTACCGAGTACAAAGACGCAGTTTCCTAAATTTGGTAGCCACCTACGAGACGGCAGGCGTCTCTTCCCAGACACCGCCACACCACTCCGTAGTGCGCCGACACTGCCCGCCCACTCATGTACACTCAGCATCTGAAGACCGCGGCACCGGTCCTAGAAGTTGTGACGCTGCGCCACGGCGCGAAAAGTTTCGTCTAATTCAAACGTCCTCTTGCTACCAGCGCCATCTTTAGCGGCACCCAAACAAGACGAGCCGTCGCATAATACTGCCCAACGACGCAGCATCACAGCATAGAAGGTCGAAACGTCAGTTACCACGACTGTGCTAGCATTAGCAATCGCGAACTGTACTGTGGCTGGCCAGACAGCACAGACTGAACAGACCGCGCAGTGACAGCAGGCAGACAAAAGTGAAACAATCACAGACAAGTAATCAACGGAGCGACAGGGCGGCCGAGCGACGGAACACAAATATTAGCTTACAGTGTCAGTACATTCCTGCGTGATCTTTGTGTTTTTTGTACCGTGCCTTGCGATACAATTATGTAACGCTAGCCGACATAACGTCCAGTTTTTAAATAAAATTAATTTAATTTAATTAACTTGCCATTCAGAAGAGCGCGCGCCGTGATAAAATTAATTTCATTAGTTTAAAAAGTGTGCATTTGGTTGGTTCACTTGACATAATGCCTGCTGGATATTTGTGTTTAGTGACTGCGGAAAAGATAACTGCTGCTTAGATAACTTCGGGCGACATAGTTGCGACTGAGATAACTGTTTCGGGAGAATTGCGACTGAGATAAATGCGGGCGAGATAGTTGCGAATGAGATAATTGTTGTTCAGAGATTGCGACTGAGATAACTGTTGGTGGGAGAATTGCGACTGAGATAACAGTTTTTGGGAGAACTGCGACTGAGAAAACTGTTGGTGGGAAAATTGCGAATAATATAACTGTTGTTGGGAGAATTGCGACTGAGATAACTGTTGTTGGGAGAACTGCGACTGAGATAAATGCGGGCGAGATAATTGCGACTGAGATAACTGTTTTGGGAGGATTGCGACTAACATAACTGCGGGCGAGATAATTGCGACTGAGATAACTGTTAGTGGGAGAATTGCGACTGAGATAATTGTTGTTGGGAGAATCGCGACTGAGATAACTGTTGTTGGGAGAATTGCGACTGAGATAACTGTTGTTGGGAGAATTGCGACTGAGATAAATGCGGGCGAGATTATTGCGCTGAGATAATTTTTTTGGGAAAATTGCGACTGAGATAAATGTGGACGAGATAGTTGCGACTGAGAAAACTGCGGGCGAGATAATTGCGCCTGAGATAACTGTTGTTGAGAGAATTGCGACTGAGATAACTGTTGTTGGGAGAATCGCGACTGAGATAATTGTTGTTGGGAGAACTGCGACTGAGATAACTCTTGTTGGGAGAATTGCGACTGAGATATATGCGGGCGAGATAATTGCGATTGAGATAACTGTTGTTGGAAGAATTGCGACTGAGATAACTACGGGCGAGATAATTGCGACTGAGATAACTGTTTTGGGAGAATTGCGATTCAGATAACTGTTGTTGGGAGAATTTCGAATGAGATAACTGCGGGCGAGATAATTGTGACTGAGATAATTGTTGCCGGGAGAATTGCGACTGAGATAACTGTTGCTGGGAGAAATGCGACTGAGATAACTGTTGCTGGGAAAATTGCGATTGAGATAACTGTTGTTGGGATAATTGCGACTGAGATAACTGTGGGCGAGATAATTGCGACTGAGATAAATGTTGTTGGGAGAATTGCGACTCAGATAACTGTTGTTGGGAGAATTGCGACTGAGATAACTGTTGTTGGGATAATTGCGACTGAGATAAATGTTGTTGGGAGAATTGCGACTGAGATGACTGTTGTTGGGAGAATTGCGACTGAGATAACTGCTAGCGAGATAATTGCGACTGATATAACTGTTTTTGGGAGAATTGCGACAGAGATAACTGTTGTTGGGAGAATTGCGACTGAGATAACTGTTGCTGGGAGAATTGTTACTGAGATAACTGTTGTTGGGAGAATTGCGACTGAGATAACTGTTTTTGGGAGAATTGCGATTGAGATATCTGTTCTTGAGGGAATTGCGACTTAGATAACTGTTGCTAGGAGAACTGCGACAGAGATAACTGTTGCTAGTAGAATTGCGACTGAGTATCTGTTCTTGGGGGAATTGCGACTGAGATAATTGTTGCTGGGAGAATTGCGACTGAGATAACTGTTGCTGGGAGAATTCCGACTGAGATACTGTTGTTGGGACAATTGCGACTGGGATAACTTTGCTAGGAGAATTGCGACTGAGATAACTGTTGTTGGGAGAATTGCGACTGAGATAACTGTTGCTGGGAGAATTGCGACTGAGATAAAAGCGGGTGAGATAATTGCGACTGAGATAACTGCGGGCGAGATTATTGCGACTGAGAAAACTGCGGGCGAGATAATTGCGCCTGAGATAACTGTTGTTGGGCGAATTGCGTCTGAGATAACTGCGGGCGAGATAATTGCGACTGAGATAACTTTTGTTGGGAGAATTGCGACTGAGATAACTACAGGCGAGATAATTGCGACTGATATAACTCTTGCTGGGATAATTGCGACTGAGATAACTGCGAGCGAGATAATTGCGGCTGCGACTGAGATAACTGCAGGCGAGATAATTGCGACTGAGATAACTGTTGCTGGGATAATTGCGGCTGAGATAACTGCGAGCGAGATAATTGCGGCTGAGATAACTGTTCCTGGGAGAACTGCGACTAAGATAAATATTGGTAGGGGATTTACGACTGATATAACTGTTGCTAGGAGAATTGCGACGGTAACTTTTGCGGGGATAATTTTGGCTTAGTTAATTCCTGCTAAGGTAACTGCTGCTGAGGTTAATTGCTACTGATATAATTGCTGCTGGGGTAACTGCTACTGAGATAACTGAAATAATTGTGGTTGGGATTATTGCTACTGAGATAATCAAGAAATTCGCCTCCTTTTATGACGGCTGAAGTCGCTTCAGAATACCTTCACAGTATATCAGTTGAACTTACCTCGCAGCCACATCAGTCCAGTCCACAGTACCGAATTACATTTTTAAGATCGGTTTTAATATTTTCTTCCCATTTACACCTAGGTCAACGAAGTGCTTTTCCTTTACTTATCCTGACGACAATTTTGTCTTTATAAAGAACATATATTAGGTCACAAGATACGTGCTACATACCTTGTTAATCCTACCCTCCTCCATTTCATCAAGGTAAGAACAGTCGATATACAGTTCAAGTCACGAAGTTCCCCACTACGGAACTGTCTGTCTTCTGTCCAGTAACAACTGTAACTTTTCTTCCAGGGCAGAGGGCAGCACGTACGGTCCAGCACAGCAGACAGTTCTGTACACCTTTCACCCAAAGATATAAATGAAAAGAATTTCCCAAAACTTGTGGTTGCCGTCAGATGTATGAAAACGGGCATTTTATTCGGAAAAGCCTCCCATCCTGCGTCATATATATTTAACCTTCTAAAGCCCAGTGGTCACTATATGTACCGCCAGGTTTAACATTAAGCAATTCTACGTTCTGCCCACACAGTTGTATTTATGTGTTTTGTGTGGATCTGAGAACAAACAGCGATTATTTCCCTATACAGCATTAACTGGCTGGTTTGTATTACCGAGACGGAGAGTGTTTACTGCGCGGTACGGAATGGGTATTTAAATGTAATTTGGGTTATATGATGTATATGGATCTGAGAACAAACAGCGATTATTTCCCTATACAACATTAACTGACTCTTTTGTATAACAGAAACGTACTGTGTTTACTGCGCGGTATGGACTGGGTACTTAAATGTAAATTGGGTTATATGCTTTATATGGATCTCAGAACAAACAGCGATTATTTCCCTATACAACATTAACTGACTGTTTTGTATAACAGAGACGGACTGTGTTTACTGCGCGGTACGGACTGGGTATTTAAATGTAATTTGGGTTATATGCCTTATATGGATCTGAGAACAAACAGCGATTATTTCCCTATGCAACATTAACTGACTGGTTTGTATAACCGAGACGGACTGTGTTTAATGCGCGGTACGGACTGGATATTTA
>Ga0131853_10021802_pt1 | contig 11615 bp, 7 predicted proteins | sample TergutLab28metaG_FD_92764 | JGI IMG/M metagenome (GOLD analysis project Ga0131853, IMG submission 92764) | Labiotermes labralis P1 segment gut microbial communities from Petit-Saut dam, French Guiana - Lab288 P1 (version 2) (version 2) | ecosystem: Host-associated > Arthropoda: Insects >...
GGATGGTGGTAAGGTTGTCAGCCTTACACACCGGCCACCTTTACCCCCAGGAAATGCTCCTGGTACTCATTTCTGTTAGAGGCTGAATCAACCCCAGGGCCATGGTGCGATCGGAAGGATTTTATGTCAATGAAAAATGCCAATGACATCAGCTGGGATCAAACCAGCGACCTTCCGATTTGTAGCACAGCACCCTAACCACTGTGCTACCGCGGTCCCCCCCTCTGGAGATGTGCTGGATAAAATTCTTCATGTAGTAGCATTTTTTTGTTGTCTAATTTTAACTAAAAGTTGATTATCTCAATATATTGTGAAGTTTTCCAGAAACAAATTTAAGGAAAATATATGCAGCAGGTTTTTGAGTTATTACATTTGGACAGATGGACAGACTAACAAAGTGAAGCTAATAGGTGCACGATTGTAATGTTTTGTTATGACGCCACCAAAAACTATCACAAAGGGGGTTTTCAATGGCCACCACCATCTAGCGTTGAGGTTAAGGAAAGAGTACAGCTACTCCCCCTCTGGGCTTCTGTGGCCTGTTAGATGGTGAACTTCACCTCTTTATGGGTTTTTCAAAATGTAAATTACACTTTGATTATTCCACCCAGACTTGACACCATGGAGAATTATATCATGTTGGATATGCTCACTGTCCTCAATCTTCAGGGTTGTCCAAGAAACCTCCAATGTTGATGTCAATAGTGCCACACCAAAGGTAAAACAGCAGTCCACCAAAGCAATAATATGTGACACGATAAAAGTAATGATGTGTTATATTTTATACTTCATATATTTTTACTATGTATACAGCACAAGTGCATAACTACAAGTTCGTGGTACATGAATTAAACTCACAAATTTGATGCCTCTGTCAAAGACAATGTCTACCACTACCACAGCTGACGAATGTTGTAAAGAAGCACAGTGTCATTTAAAATACTTGGCAAATTTTAAAAGTGATAGTTGGGAGAGGAGGGAGGAAAATGGAAGAATTTTTACATACAACTAACTAGAAATCAAAACATGTCAAACATAACAAACAAGTGAAATGGAAGAGAACTGAATTATATTCCTCTGGAGTACCCACTCGTGCAACATGTCTCCCTCCTCTCACACCTCACGCTTGTCTCCCACCCATACATTTGCTTCTCAAAGTAGCACTGGTTCTGTAGTGAAAATACCAATGCATTCACTTACATTCAGTATTAAACCTTGTTTTCAAAAGATCTGTATGGCACTTGGAGAAGGTAGTTTCAATGTCAGTACTAGATTAACAAAACATTTTCTTCTCATCCAAATTTACAGCACTTTAAAACTGGATGGAGCAAATAATAGCTGTAGTTATATTACTTGATTTTAAACATTTTCCAGTACTTCAAATGTCAAAAATGATAACATCAAACATACTTAAAGATTCTGTGTGACTGACACACTCTGAACAAAAAACATAATCTTGGTCAATAATGTCATTTTTTTTTTTCCAGGTTCATTACAAAAGAAAACCCAAAACATATTCATGTATTTACCACAATTTGAAAATGTTAGTCACTTTCTTCAACTAAAAATTCCAATATACCAACATTTAATAAGTAATACCTTCCAAAAATACAATAAAAATACACGACATTGCATAAAGATGACACTTAGAAATTTCTGCTCAAAAGCAGTACACACTTAAGGATATTTACATACTGACAGGGAACACCAAATAAAGCAACAGTCTTATCTGGGAACTCAGATCTTTAAAAAGTTGGTACCTCAAATTTTATTAGCTTGACAACATGACCCATTCATACATAAATTTGATTCATGGATATGCAAAATGCAACTGTTACAGCCAGATCAATGCCTGCACATTCTGAATGACCCACACACACTTAAGGCCATGACCTTCAAGTTTTAAATTTGATTTTGCGTTATATGCAAAGCATGATGGCAGTAATCCTGTTCATACAGACATCTTATTATAGGATGCATATAGGACACAAATGGAATAGAAATGTAAAAACAACCCCAAGAAACATGGCATGGAATACTACAGCTGCACACCATTTTGATTTGGCAAGAACTCCAGATCATGAATTCTCTGGCATCACCACTACAATATACAATTCGAACACCTGCAGGTTTTGCTAATCTCTCCCGTGTTCAGAGCACAAGATCAAATAGTTACCTCTGTAATTTTTATACTGGTTATAATAAAAACACTTATATTTATATATATGTATATATGTACAACGATAACTTCATACGTAAGCACGCATCCCAACATGTACACATACAAACTACATTCACTCAATGATTTGGACAATATATGCAGAAAAAAAAGGAGTACGATAATTCACTAAGAATTTTTCACAAGACATTCAAGACCACTAATTTCTATATGTATATCAATCCAAAACAATTATTAAAACAGAAATAAGGAGATTCGATCAACTAGGGGTGCTGTCTGTGTGATAAATGGGATTTAGCACATTGCATATGTAGGCCTTCCTTCACTGAGGAGTAATTTAATTCGAGACAATTAGGCCTCGCAATATCTGTAGGGACAATGTTCTTCCCTGCTGCTAACAACCACTGGTACACACTGTCACTCAGGCAGCACACACGTTCACCCTGCTGCCTGTCAGCTTAACTTAATTGACCATGAGTGTATGTGACTCCATTGGAGCCGCTGAGTCGTAAAGAGTATCTGTGTCTTGTGTTGGCTCGCCCTGAAGCTGACACTGGTTTGTCAATGTGCCAGCACCGCAGTCACAGAAGAACCTGCAATGGATCATCAGAACAAAGAATAAGACAATATTTATGTAACTCCAGTTCATCCAGATATGTGATCATAAACCTCCCAACACAAAGCTTTGCAATCTTACAGTTATTAGAAGCAATGACAAACTGTGTGTAAACAATACACTTTTAACATCAGTACATTTGTTGGTTTAACTGTGTGCAAAGATTTACACTTATGAAAAGGAAAGCTGGCTGGAACTCCTGAAGCGGCACATGACTTAACCCTTACTCTTGTGGTATGTGTGGCGGTCTGTTGAAGGCTCTCACAGCAACATGAAAACAATAATCTCAATAAACCAAAGCTATTTTCTACATATTTTACAAAATGTAGATGCAAGAGCTTATCTTCTGGGAAAAACAGACATGTATGAGGGATAGCACAATGAATTCTAGGCTGAATCAATACAAAAAGTGAAGTCTGTAATTCCACATAATGGCATTTCCCAGACTGATGAAATTTATGAATTCAGACAAGATATTTCAAAATTTACTACACACTTTACTGTTACAGTACATTAAAATTCTTCCCATAAATTGCTCAGTCTAAACATGCATTATGATGACCACAAAATAAGCATTTGAAATACAGGCATCTCAGTTTTTTTGGATCAGTCAGGGCAGCTCAGTGGGCTTGGACAACTGGTGGGGGGGGGTCAGCTTTCTAGCAGCAGTAGAATGTTCATTCTATGGTCCTCAGGTTCATCTAGTCTCCTATCCTGTGCGTACTAGGGGACATAAGTGATGTGTGTGAAGACGACCATTCACCTGCACCTCATGCTGCAGTTAACGCATGCAGCTTTATATTCATACACAATCAACTCACTTTTTATTTTATGCCAGTGGCCAAGCTCTGAAGCACTGGTCACAATATGCCCTAGTTATGTATGGTATGTATTTAGAAGACAGCAACGCATGTACACACTGCATGTAATTTTAAAAAGAATTACGTTTTTGCTCCTTTGGCACTCGAAAATCAAGAACAGTCCCAAGTTTCATTACTAAGAGTTTACTACTGGAGACACAAAGGCATTAACCTTCACAAAACATTTCATTAGTGGTGGCAATGGTATTAGTTTTGTCTATATATATTCTTTTTTCCCAGCATAGTGTTGCACAGGCTGGTGACACACAAATGAAAGTATGGACACTTCACAGCAGATATCTGAAATGTGTCGTAGCTTTTTTCTTTTAATCCACACAACCTGTGACACTAGTCTCATTTACTTTCTGAGGGTAAAGGTTCACTGTGTCATGTTGCCAGGTGAGATGGCTGGTATCACTGTTCGCAGCCATTCAGGTTCTAATATGTGTTAGGCCACTTTTTATTTTCAAATTCACAGGCATTCACTTTGGTATAAAACTGTCTCACCAGAGTAATGGAAATAAATGACTCTATGAACAAAACAAGAGGCCGTACTTTTCAACCAGCTATCAATGCCTGCCTGTTCAGTTGGGAAGAGTCACATAAGCAAAATATGATAACGCTGAACGGAAGCATTTTGTTATCAGCATAAAACTACGGAAAAAATGTCTTCAAAGATCTGTTGCACTAAATCCACTACCATTCCCTTATTTTAAAAGGAAACTTGATTACATGCAACAAAACAATTGTGAATGAATGTAAACAAAGTTGTGCAAATAGACTTGTTGTGCAATGCCACCACATGTCCTTGTGGACTTCGTGGTCCCCCCCCCCTCCTGGGCATGGCAGGAGTGTAACCATCTTCCGAGGTTGGGACGCCCATGAGGCGCAGTTACGTTGTCCTGATGATGTGAGTGGTGATATAGGAGGATGTAGTGCCAGGAGGGCCCTTAAACCTAAATTCTACCAACCTACCCAGACCATGGTCACCACGGGAATCCTCTCCTTCAGGGAAAATTCCCACAGTAGAGCCGGGAATCGAACCCAGGACCTCATGATTAGTAGTCAGAGATTCTGACCACTAGACCACGAGGCTGGTCTGTGCAAATAGACTAGTTACATTAAAACCTTGTACACAGTAAAATGCAGTCACTCTTGATGATCTGGTTTCTTCTGAGTGTCCATCTTAAAAATGTTTTAAATACAATTTACTTTGTGACAGTGAGCCAGGAAGCTCAGTCTGTATAGCAACTGACTATGGGCTGGACGGTCCTGGATCGAATCCCGGTGGGGACGAGATTTTCTGCCCATCCAGGCCGGCCCTGGGGTCCACCCAGCCTCCTGTACAATGGGTACCGGGTATTTCCCAGGGGTGGAGACGGCCGGGGCGTGAGGCTGACCTCCCCACCCCCATCTAGTGCCAAGGTCCTAGAAAGAGTAGAACTATACCCCTACTCACCCTAAGGGTCTTCGTGGCCTATAAAAAGGGCGAAACCTACTTTATGATACACTGCACTACACAAGATTATCAAACAGCAGTCTGATTTAGCTAAGTGTAGGCAAAGGAATTTAAGGTCTTGCACAAAAGTTGGGTTACATATGACTAGTATCTAAAATAGAGTTTCATCTCTTTAGGTAAGGCAAATCTGGGCTACATGTTGAATAATCATGTTTTATGGGAGTAATTCCTTTGGTACATTGGGAAGTAACCAGCATTAAATGACCCAACTGGAAGCAAAGAAATGTGTACGAATGACACTTCAACATACCTGTCATGCCTAATGAACTCCACTTCATGTCCAGCATGGCAGGTTTTAATACAATTGACACAAATGGCATTGCGCTCAGTCGTGTTGCACGTCTGGCATCGATAGAAGTCATGCATCGGGAACGATGTGTAGCTGGAGATCTTGTATAAACACTGACCATTGGCAACTGCTTTTTCTACTGCATCTTGATTGTTAAAGATCTTGTTCGCTAATGATAAAGCAGACATTTAAAAAATAGCATTACATATCCAATGCAGAAAAGGTACAGAAGTGACAGCCAACCTTTCACTGCTGATGTGAAAACCCCATTCCAAAAGTGTGCACAAATAGCAGTGATTGGACAGGGCATCACATGCATAAAGAGTGCAAGGGTCACAATTAGGAATGTAAGAAGAATCAGCATTCAACCCCTTACTGCACCACCTAAATGTACTACTACTCCAACCAGACAACCTATTAGTTGAAAGTCCTTCAATTTTCTACGCCTGGTTATTCAGCAACAACTTGTGTGTGTTAAGGTGGGTACACACTTGAACATTACTGCATAACGTAACACTAACGCTGCATGTGACTGACAAAATACAGAGTAGGAGCTGAACTTTCAACCCGAGCTTCACGGCGTAACAGTATCCTGCGAGTGTTAAAACCATGGCGTTCCCAGTTTGTTACGGGAGCCCGTGTGATGTCTTTGCAGCTAGCAGCCAGCAGCTTCGTAGATTTATGTACGTTACGCTTGAAAGAAAAAGAGGAAAGAGCGTCGGTGGTGACGTGTCGCTTTGCACATGCAGACCTGCTCAGGCCGTAACCGTATCATCCCTTTGATGCGACGGCCAAATACCGACAGCACACTGAATAAGCCTGTAACGTTACTGCATATCCAACTCTTGATACATTACGTGGTCATGAGTCCAGTCCACACTGTCACGATACAGTGTTACGGTACACGGTAATGTTGCAAGTGTGTACCCACCTTTAAGGTCTTAGGTGTGAACTGTTCAGCACAACCCCAGTCTCTTATCTTCCCATATGCAACGATTATTATTATGGTCCCTACACAGCAGTGTTTTTCAAACTTTTTTTTCTCCCATTCCAATGCCGTAATACAAAAAATGCATGCATACCACTAAGTACTGCAATTATTAATGTCTACTTCCAGAATACTGGTTTTCTGGGATGTTTTGCTGGTTGACGGATCTGAAGTATTTAAACCTGTCAACCAGCAGAACAACAAAACTGCAGAAGAACCCTCAAATTTTGCGGTTGCTGCTTTTCTAATTTAACGCGATTAGACTACATAGAAGTGTGTGAATTTATATTCAAATAATGAAATAGTATTTTGGCATACACTTTATAAATGTTTTTCTCTACATTTCAACACATTTAAATCTATTTTTAATATGGCAATTAACATTCCTAAATTTTAATTACACACACAAAAAAAAAACATTTCTTCGCATAGCACCATCTGAAAAGCACTGCTATAAACTGCCCACATAAACAATTTGTAATTATTTCACATGCATTTTTCCTGAAGTTTCATTTTACCACATCAACTATTCAGAATTTTTGATCCTGACCCACCGCATTCCTCGAATGATCACACACATGGGGGGGGGGGAGAAAGTAACTTCATACAGCAGTAACCTGCTCCCCATAAAAAGTTACCATGCCCTGCCCAAGTGAGGAATGGAGGTGAAGTGGGTGGGGTGAGGGGGAAGCTTAATTTGTGAGGTAGTAAACCTCAAAAATATGTTCTGCGGTTGTCCGTAGTGGTGATTTGCATCATGCTGTTTGCTCCCCCTTCTTAAGCTCAGCATTTTAACACTTGTGTGAATTAGTGTTTTTACTTGTTATTCCTGACACACGAGGGAAAAGTGCTGAGAGAAAATAACAGTGGCACTGTGTGCCAACAGTGATGGTAATGACAAACAGGTGCTCATCACAGTTGGAAAAATATTGTGAAGTCTTAAAAACACCCAAAAAGTCCTGTAAAATATTACACACACAAACAATTGTGGATGACCTCAACCACTTTCAAGGAGTTTTTAAGGGATCTGAATACCTCCACAAGCATGCCAGGTACACACAAATTTAGTTATTTCGACCGATGTACTCCTCACCTAAGCAACCTCTTGATTTGGACACCATAAAATGTAAAATTTGCTCTTGCGTTTCTAGCATATTTAATGTTCTGATGCCTAACATCAGGTACACCCATCATTCCACAGCGTGATGCTTGGAACACTGAACGTAAAGTACTGATGATGCTACTTAATGGCCTTCATTACACAGCTCTCTTTTAAATTACCCTCTCCTGCACATCATACCGAGCACGTAATTCTGGCACCAAAGGGCGAATCACTGTGCTACAAGCTGGAAGGTTGCAGGTTCAATTCCCTATAGAGTCAATGGAATTTTTCATTGACATAATCCTTCCTGCTGCACTATGGCCGTAGGGTTGACTCAGCCTCTAACAGAAATGAGTATCAGGATTATTTCCTGGGGGTTAAAGGCTGCCAGTGTGTAGGGCTGACAACCTTACCACTTTCATGTGTTGACTGTCTTGAAATCTGGAAGCCTCAACCTCCCGGAACCCTCAGGGCCTGTCCAGGCTTGTAATGGGACTGCTTTACCAAAGGGCTAATAATGCTTTCCTGCAACTTTCACCACCTTGCATTTAAATTTTCCTCCCTTCTCCCCCCACCCTTCAGAAACGATTTATACCAGGTGTCTACCATGGTTGTGGTCCCATTCCTTATAGTTCCTGCCTGCTGGCCATCATTATCTTACTCACTACCATCCTAGCAAAATGGAAATCCCAACTACGTGTTCCCATAATACATGTGGATTCTTGTAGCTGCTCTGGCAAAGCAGACAGAGGCCTACATACCTGCAGGAATAGACTACAACACATTTGATCATTAATCTGTTTTCTATTGTGTTAAGTGGGGCAAAGAGTAAAAGCAGTATATTCAAATCTACTTGAGAGGTCATGATTAAACATTTACGGGACAGACGAGCCACAGATGAATTCCTGTCAGAGTACTGACAGTGAAAGGCCAAAGTAGGGAACAGGCACAGACTTCGGTGTAAGAGGATACATAGGAATAATGTGACACAAAAAAGAGGTTATGGGGGACCACAGACAGCCAAGTGACAAAAAGACTAGGGTTGATCTTGATTATGTAAGAAATACACAAGCAATATTTCTCATTTCAGGAGAAGACACCAACCCATTATGCCAATGAAACAGACGAGGAACTTGCTACAGATTGTAACATTAGTTAAAAAGCCAAAACACAAAATTTCAAAAGAATCAAATATCAGTACCTATCTTAAAAAGTAAATTTCATATAGCAAAGGATGCAGCGTAAAATATATGAGCATGATAATACGGAATAATATTTTAACTGACTTTTATTCTTCACCACACAGTACATAGGTGACGAAATAAGTTCAAGCTACCCAGCATAGAAAAATGCAACTAGTATACATTGTTTTGTAGCCTGTCTGTGCCTCCATCGTCAGGGCCTGATGTGATACAAGACATCTCTCTGCTGGCACAACTGGACAATGGAAGCACAGATCATTTCCAAAACAGAGGACCACACGGACTTCAATGCATTAACCACGAAAGGTTCAAATCATATGCAGCATAAAATACAAGGACACTGTCACATGTATGATGTAATGTGCTAGTACTTACCAGTATCTATAGGCTGAACGCCACTTGCAAGACAAAGTCCTCCAAATCGATTATTAAATATCTGGTTTTCTTCTAACGTTGCAGTGGCATTATTCGTAATTTCTACTCCTGCTGCCAGGCCATCAAATATCCGGTTCCGCCTAAGAATAGGGTGGCTTTGTGTGGATATAAGAACCCCAGCCTGTGCATTACGGAAGATGTCATTCTCTTCCAAGATACCTTAAAAAGCAGTAAGAATCAGTAAGTGATATGAAAGACATCTACAGTATATCAATGGTAATAATAAAGGCTTTCATCTTCATGAGTGCTTTCAACAGTGAAATATAACGATTGAAAACCTGCATATTCAACAAATACATTTAACGCCAAATCATACATGCTTGCAGAGAGAAATGCAATCAAGAAATGAACACTAAATTTCTGTGAAAAAATGGGGAAATAACAGGTAGGGACAGGAATGAGCATGTATTATTTAGCGAAGAAAAACTTCATTCTTTTTTTACTGGGTCAGGAGAGGAATGACTGTTAGAAGTCTGGCCCTGGAAGGAGCATGAAAACAATAAGCACATCCACAGAAGGCCTCGTGATTATAATTTAAAGGAAAGAGATGTATCAGACAAGCCAGAACTGCACAGTTGAGCCAGGTACTCAAAGATAACAAGATGCAAGGAAAGGGCCAGCAAGAAATCAAAAAGAAATATGACAGAAGCAAGAAAGGCATAGAGACTTCAAGCCAATGGACTTGAATATGAAATATGTGAAGCCAGATAAACAAGAAGTTACTTCAGGTACCTTTGCCACCATTGAAGATACATATACCGCCATCCCTGCCATCAAAAATTTTGTTTCGTTTAAGTGTTGGATTAGAATCTGTTTTGATCCAGACTCCTGCCATTGCGTTATCAAAGATCTCATTTTGCTCCAGCAGTCCCAAGCCGCCGTTGTAGACCAAGACACCACCATTCTGACCGCCCCAAATTTTATTACCTCTGATTACTGGATTGCTGCCCGTTCTGAAAGTAAAGAACAATCAAATTACTATGACATGGCAACATTTCCGACTTTTGACTGCAATAATTCGTATGTTAAACTAAAAAAACAGGTGCATCGACATGCATGTGTGCATGGGTCATATGCAGTATTCATAGTATCTTCAACTTCTGTCCTATTAAACATGGAATGAGTTCTAAAAACGTACTGCATTCACTACTATTAACAACACTTTATTGGCAATTATCTTGTAGATGATCATAAAACTGGTGCATAAGTTTGAATGAGAAACTACAAATATTTACAATGCAGGTTATAATCACTCAAAATTTGCAGGTCGCCACGAAGTTTGAGCCAAAGTTTGCACAATCTAACTACATGTGTTCACCAAGCCTATCAAAGTTACATCACCAGAAAACCCAAATTAAATGTCTTCCACTACAAAAATCTAAGCAATGTTGCCAGTTATGAGTGTATTTAGAAGCGATACCTTCTAACTTATAAAGGCTACAATAGATCAAAGAAATGCACCAAAACAATGTGAAATTTGAGGCTGTCGCAGCAGTGTGCTGTGACAGTGTCATCAGGTATGTAGTTCAAATGTTCTAAAGGATTCTTATAATAAAACCAACGAGATGCACTAATATCTCAAATTTATTTTTGGATTAGGACTAGCAAGCAGTCAGCATAACCAGTATGACATATACCTATTGCTGTGTGTACAGTGCTAGACACCTGATGAAGGATGGAGAAACTGTCCGAAACATGTAAAGTCCTAATCCAAAAATAAATATCAGATATTAATGTATCTTGTAGGTTTTATTATAAGAATATATCATGATGCATGGTCTTCTGAATGTCAAAAAAGTTCTAAAGGATCTTGGATTGCCTGACCCTAACACAAAGGCAACACAATCCTTTGAAATGTCAGTAACTACACGCCTTACAAAACAGTGTCACATCCCACAGGCACTGAATTTTTCATGTAACATTAATTTCTGACACCAAGCACAGTGAAAGGTGGTTGGTTAGATCAGGCTGATAGGTGTTGTTTCATGTATTTATTGTTTATTCAATTACCATCAACAACCCTGATTATATATTTATGAATGGTATGACGATTATTACTGAATAATGAACTTGAAAGAACATGCAATTGAAACTGTTATGATGTAATGCGAGGTAGTATTCAACCATGTCTTCATACACTGAGAAAAATCATCAAAAACCAAACTTTGGAGAGGTTGAGATTTGTACTAGGTACCTCCTAAACTTGGGGACCATAGAGGCACAGTAGTTAAGGTGCTGTGCTACAAATTGGAAGGTTGCTGGTTTGATCCCAGCTGATGTCATTGGCATTTTTCATTGACACAAAATCCTTCCGATCGCACCATGGCCCTGGGGTTGATTCAGCCTCTAACAGAAATGAGTACCAGGAGCATTTCCTGGGGGTAAAGGTGGCCGGTGTGTAAGGCTGACAACCTTACCACCATCC
>Ga0131853_10021803_pt1 | contig 11614 bp, 10 predicted proteins | sample TergutLab28metaG_FD_92764 | JGI IMG/M metagenome (GOLD analysis project Ga0131853, IMG submission 92764) | Labiotermes labralis P1 segment gut microbial communities from Petit-Saut dam, French Guiana - Lab288 P1 (version 2) (version 2) | ecosystem: Host-associated > Arthropoda: Insects >...
AATTCTCTTGCAACTGTTCTGAATGGCTCTGCCCCATAGGGATTCCTGACATTGCAAGTACCAAGTCTCATGTCCCTGCTGTTGCTTAGGTTGTTCCAAAGGATCTTTCCAAGCCTGAGACCTTATAAAGCATTTCATAACATATTATTTACAATGAGGGGTTGTTAGCCTGTGTTACAACCTGAAGCTGGAGTACCACCCCAAGTCTGCCCTCTGTGACTGCTTGGTCAATATATTATCAGCATGCACCATGCCATGGTAATAGGGACCCACATATCATGGTCTCACTGCTGTCTAAAAACATGAAGATTACAGTATTCAGAACCATAATGCTGTCCAATGTTGTGTGTGGGTGTGAAAATTAATGGCTTGAGAATTTGCTGTTGAGGAGGAGATTTGTACCTAGGAGGGTGGAAAGGTTTATGTGATGACAAGCTTCAAATTTGAATTCCTTGCTAAATGTTACCAGGATTATCAAATCATTGGGGATGTGATGGGTGGGGAATGTAGCACATACTGGGAGAGAAGTGAAGTGCATACCCATTATGGCATGTAAAACCTGTAGGAACGAGACAGTTTGTAAGACTTAGGCACAGGTGAGACAAAATACCCTTTTTTAACATTTACTTAATGTAATGCACATATAAAGAAAACTGACTGTAATAGTGGAATAATACATGGTTTATTCAATGTGGGTTTTAGAAATACCATACAGATTTCCAGGGTAAAACATATTTCATCCTGCTATTCCCAGAAGTAATCACACTGGCATCACATTCTTGTTTGGAATTGTCGTTTCTCATTTGCCAAAGTTTGACATGATCCCATAATTCTAGAGGAATATATACATGGTGCATATTTTCACACACACTTGAATTTAATGTATACTCACTGAAATATTTGCATACTAATTAGTACATTTTTGAACTGCAGCTTCAAAACATTGGTCAACCCAGACATGAATAGACATGGTAGCAGATACACACGAGATTACAGGCCTGGACCCGGGTAAGAAGTAATTTAAGTCAGAGTAGGCAGCCCTCTACTAATCACCTGGTTGTCCTAATAGCATTTTAACCTGTTTGCTGGCTTCTGTAAAACTTTGTTCACTGGCCTTGCCAACGGAATCTTCATGAGTGTCTATCTTAATAAGAACACTGTGGCGGCTACACTACCTTTTAAACATAGGGAAACACTAGCCAAATAAATTCAGAATTCAGAAAGTTGGTGTTTTAATAAAAACTTGAAAAATATGCATGGATACCTGTTTACGCAGGAAACTGAGAATGATGTTAACACATGAACTGTTCCTGGTTTTATGATTGTTGTACCAGTGTATTTGTATCAAGTAATTTTGGAAAAAGTGCCAGTTAGGGAATATAACTTATCTGTACTAATCATTGTAAACATACAGCCTTTTTTATTGTTCCTGTCTCCAAGATAAATTTTATATTTTACTTTTCATGGATTGGTAGAAGCCCTGATCATTGTCATACCCATAAGGGAAAAACTTGAAACCTCTTTTAAGGAGTTAGTGCAGTCATCATGTGTTCGTTGTTTAAAGAACATCCACTAGAAGACTAATGGGGACTCTGCACATGTCTGAAAATATTTCATCTCCAAAAGTACTTGACTGAATACCTGCCAAATTTTGTATTGAGATGTCCACACTAAAAGTTTCCTAGTAATTTCATTTGGGTGCAGTGTCAAATTGTGATCACCACTTTACATCTGGTAAAAATAAACCTTTATCAATTGTGACAAAGCTGGCTGTTACAGAAAATGAAAGTTTATGCAGCATAGAAATCAGTGAAGCTGTCCACAACTTGAAACAGTCTGCAATATGATGTGTATTTAATGAAATGCAGGGTAAATTATTTTCTGATTGTGTCATGTGATGACTGCCTTGCAACTGAGCTCTGTAAGAATGGGTTTGTATCTGCCATGAAAGAACATTCAAACAGCACAAAGATATTGTTTTTCAGTAGTGTTGATCAGCAAATTGACTACACTTCCTTATTCCTCAGGCCTCCACAACCTCCCCGGAGAAGAATGGGTGGATTTGGAAGTGGCAGCATTGACTCTCCACCCCCATGTACCAGTGGATGAGGCTAAGAACTGTTCTCCCAGTGTGCCTAGTTTCACGTGTCACTGTATGTGTTCAGTAGCTTTCTGTTAATGTCTTTAAAGTACTGATAGACTGAAATATTGTCATTGGAACACAAACATTGACACCATATTCACTGAAACTGGCACCTTGCTGAGGGAACAGCTGATTATCTTCAGGTTGTGCTACACTTTTATACTTTCTGTTTCAAATTGGGCACAACCCTTTCCATGTATGTGAACCCACTAGGAACCTTACAGCAAGTGCTGGAAGAAGCCACACAGCACCAACCACTTGTGAAAGTACTCTCTCTCACACTTACGTAATCTAATCAGAACCCTGCTGCTAATGACTTATTTTGCTTACTCTTCAAAGTATGTATTTATCTGATTTGTTTATTCTGTACCAATTGCAGTGTCATGGAAGTAGTCATAATAGTCTAAATTGAGGACTGTGATTATCTTTGAGCAAATATTTTGTCATGACTAATATGGATAACCAAAATGAAGTTACCATGCCTTAAAAGTATCATGTAGATTCTTGAGGACAGCCTTTTGGGTTGGACCTTTGCATGCATTTTCATTGTACTATATGAAACCTTAGGGACTCCAACTCCCAGAACTACAGATGGCTAAGAAGCATGCATAATCTCAAAGACGACATACTCCATACCATATCGGAGAAAATAATGGGTTTCCTCTGAAGGGTCCATATTGTCATTGATTGATTTCTTTCAGAAATAACATTGTGTGATAGCATACATAAACAAAAACAATACACACTGCATACAAATTACACCAATGTAGGACATGTTACCAATTCTTCAAACAAAGCCAAGTTTTGCATGTGGCTACAGGTGGTCCTATAAATTTGATGTCCTGTAGAAGTAGTGTGGGACAGAGAATGAGAGAAGCTTATATATGACAATTTGAGTTATTTTGTTTTCCGTTTGTCATCTCAATCAGTCCTCATGTTCCACATGCACTGACTGTAGAGGGACCACTCTGAAACCAGCCAGATCACATAACCAGTCCAAGCATGTATAACCTGGGCAACTCTCTCCAACTGCCGTTGATTTTACCCAGCCACTGCATACAACTTTCTCCTCGTAACTCCACATGTCATCTCTTACCCACCAAACATTCCATACTCCACTCCCACAAGAGCTCCAAGCTGGCATGTTTGTCGTACATTTATGCATTCCTTCTTAAATTCTGTGGCCACCCAGAATGGCACAGAGTTGTCCCAAAGTTTATGGCAGCAGTTTTACCCCAGTTATTCGTTAATGTTTATGTTGATTTATGATTTGGACTGTCAATATGTGTTATGACTTCCAATACTTGGAGTTACATTCAGCACTGCCCTACCTGTTCTACAGTCCAAACAAATGCAGTTCTAGTGTTGGCTTCTTACAGCTCTAACTTCATGGTGACCTACTTATGATGTCACACTAATAAATCTGAAAAGAAGAAGTGTTGACAGATGTTTGGGCACATACTGGAAAGTGGTGTATCTTTCAAGCCACTTTATAAATATTCTCATTAATGTTATGTGTGTGTGAGTGATATGTTCTTATTTAGTGAACCATTCACAGTTTACAAACACTTTGGCATAATGACAGTCTTTCTATTGCCAGTATACAGGACAGGCCAGTTTGTCATTCAACACACTACACAAGGATGTATTAAAACCTGTATGTAACAAAGTTAAAAGTGTAAACACAAGTGGGGGTTAAGAAATTGTATACATAGCAATAGTAAACAGTTCACTAACAATCCACACAAACTCTGTAACACAAGCAAAACATCCAACAGAATTTATGCAGGCTTAGCCTTTGGCACCTAATACCAGGTATCCCAGTCACACAGTGTGGTGCTCAAAACAGTGAATGACAGCTATAGTTGACAGCCTATCATGGCCTTCATTATGTGGCCCCCATTTAAATTTTGGTCTGCCACACATCACACTGGGCATTTAATTTTGGCACAAGAGGGTGAAGGACAGTAATATGAAGTACAATGTAAGTAGTGCAGTATAAACACAGTAATAAAAGGGCATGTAAATAAACTAAATGACAGCAACACAACTATAGATCCACAAAGGCAAAATTTTTATGTTCTTTACAACAGTTTTATCTTCTTTCACAACTAATGCTCATGCATATTAGCAAGGTTTATTTACATTTAAATGCTGCAACCACTGAAGATGACTTGCGAAAGTCAGAATATATTTGTTGTATACAGAGAAAGAGTAATAAAAGGCTATACTTGGTGTTTGTAAATTGTGAATTGTTATACTGGAACCAAACTTGTACAGTTGTGAGATGCTTTGTTGTCAACTTTTTTTTTTACAGTTCTTGCATAATTATAACTGCATTATAACATTATCCTGGTACAGTTAGCTAGAAAAAATGTGTATTCATGTACAGTGTTTGTGCATTGTCTTGTTTTATACTACTTATATGTAATATATTCAGTGAATGGTCTGGAGAAGTAACGTTGTTTTTTAAAATCAGTATTTGGTCTTTTGTTACTGCAGTTTCTCAGTTTGTTTGTCCATAAAATATAGATATAAAATATGAACCTCACTATAGTGATTTATGTATAAACTGTGAAAAATTAATACTTTTCTGTCACTAAAGTTGCTGAATTATTACTCTGGATGCACTAAGGTTGACTCTGAAACTATTCCTGGGACATGGGGAATTTCTGTACCAGGTGAATAACTTTCAGTTGTTAACAGACAACCTTCTACCATCAGATTAGTTCTTATTGATTAAATATTGGATTTTTTACAATATTTAAGGGTAAAATATATTTAAAAAAACACACATACAGAGTGCCCAGTAATGAATAGGTGTAAATTGAGCTCCACTGTTCTGACTAGAGTGCCAAATGACAATATTGACAGTTTCAGACCAAGCTGTTCCTATTAACCATTTTCCTGCTGTCCTTAAGGATCTTTAGATTTGTGTGAAATGACACAGCATGTAAACTGTAAAACAAACTTCAGCCATTCCACGCAGCTGAATGTCCTTTACTGTGGAATAAATTAAAACATTTACAAATGGAATGTTCATGTTTAACGAGGTACAAATACAACTCCCAATCCTGCGTATTCAGTTTTTCAATTAGCGTGACATATTTCAAGCCTGTAGACTCATTTCATATTTATCACAGCTAAGTATGAGTCACAGAAAAGAAGCTTAAGAGACTAAAAGTATGCTAGTAACCTGCATGCACTTAATGTAAAATCTCAGCAGCTGTGATAACATGAAGCATTTGAAAATTGAGTATATAGCCTCAAAACGTATGGGGTGAACTGACAGACTAAATAAAGAGGATTTTGGAATGTGTTTGATGGTACTTTGGTAAACAATCAACTATACAATAGTATGTATTAGAGAATCAAAATTACAAATGTAGTATTGTACAATCTATGCTCTCACAGCAGTGTTGAAGAAGATTCAAGCCTTCTGGGATGTGGCACCATGTTGATTGGTATATATGGTAGTCAATGATGTTTTGGAAGAGGTTCCTGCCTCATCTTCATGGTCCAAGAAGACTCTTCTTGGACTTCTTGAATCTTAAAAATGGAGGCCGCAAGCTCCTATGAAATGTTGGTAACAACACATCAACTTACATGGTACCATATCCCAAAGACTTGAATCTTCAATTGTAACATTCTTGATGTCCCACCTCTTAACTAAGATCTCTTCAGATTCATATGTCACAGCACAGCACTGGTTGTCTCCTCATTACATAATTCCAGCTCCATTCTTTCCATGTAACAACCTTATTTTATAGATGAATACATTTAATTTAATGTCATTTTTAAGTAATAACTGCTATTGAGAATTGACTGATATTGATGTTACGTGGTACTATCAAATCATAGGAGGATATTGCAAATAAAGGATGGCAGCACATGACCTGGAGGGACTGAGGAAAACCAGAACTTTTGTGATGTACTTAACTGTGGCCTCATTTCAATTATATTTCCACTCCTAAAAACTATTCTATAAAGAACATGTACTATATTATGTTGCAAATAAGCACCGAGATTCTTGAAGCTGTGAATATTAAATACTGGTATTCTGGGATGTGACATTGACTATCTACCAGACTATGCTGAATCACTTCCAGAATCCTTTGGTCATGGTCTTTACATTACACATGTTACAAATATCTTTACTTGGATGGGGACTTCAACTGAAGAGGCAAAACTACAATTGGTTTATTTGTCTTTGGGTTATCTGTATAGATACTCCATGTTCGTTTGTTGCAGTCAAATATCCCTGCAATCAGAGAGCAGATTATGTTACAAGTTCACACAACTCATTTCAATCATATTCACCATGCTATATGTGGCTGCACTGACATTACTTACAATATAACCAGAGCAAAAATCCATTATCCTGACTCACACAGGACTACAGAGGTGCCAAATTATCGAAAACTTTATCAGATGGTACCTATTCTGACCTAAGTTCCTATAGGCAATTTTTTTTGTTACTGCTCCTATACTTGGGCTGTACAAGTAATCACAGTATCCTATTTGGATATCTCCTTCACCTGCTGGTTCAGGGTCATCAGGGTCCTCTTGTGTCTGTTCTGTTAAAGAATATGTAGCTTTAAGTAATGAAAGCGGGTTTCCACCTACACTTATATATATATGCTTAAAAATTCATGTTCTCATGCAGTGCATACTATGTGTACAGAATTTCTGTGTATGATGTGTAAATTTGGGGGGGGGTTTCTGTCTTTTCTTTATTCACATGTTTAAATGTAAAATTATGTATCAACTATGCACGTTTATCTTTGACTGAGTTCTAGAATGCATGATCTTCAACTGCACAAAAACTGTATGCTTCTACAGTGTGCAAATGGTGTAAATTTCCATTTACTTTTTCACCTAATTTAGCACTTTGAGCATATTCAAAGGGATAAACAATCTGTTACACAGCATTCCACAGTACAAAGGGCTGTTTACAGAAAAGAGTACCAATAAGAATATAATAAATGGTATTAACATATTTTAATAAAATAAACATACCCACATATATAGATCATAAAATTCATCTATCTCTCCAGTTTCCTCAGTTTACTGTCTGGTCTGGTTGCTACATGACCATAACCAGCACCTTTTTTATATGCATACCAGAATCTACGTTCACAATCATTTTGTTGCTTGGAAACTGTTAAACCCATTAAGTGATTACTTTGCAGAGCTGTGGTAGTAAATATGACTAATAGCAATGATTTTTTATGTGACAGCCATTCAGTTGTAGCGCCAGATTAGAAATGCAAAAGTCAGAAGTAAAATAAGTGTTGGAGAAGAATGAAGCAATAGCCATAACTGATATTTTGGATGTTGTACATTGTCTCAGGCCAAAAACCCCAAGGTTTGCATTTGTCTCCATCTTCAGATGGAAAGGGGAGAGAACTTCCTATGGTGGGCCTTTTAAAGAGTTCTGTTTAGCCTGAGATTATGGGCAATGTCCAAAATATCAGTCATGACTATTTCAATACACCTTCATCAGAATCCTGTAAAATGAGTTAAGATCAAAGACATTTCATTATTTCATTAGAGTTTACTTCAAGAAAACTGGAGGGGAAGAACAGGCAGATTTGCTAGTACAGACATAACTGTGGAAATGTGTATATGAAAGGGCACTGTCACAAAGGCTGGAAACTGGATAGTCATCTTACCTACAGCCACAGTCTTGACATAGTCATCACCACCAGATTCCTGGAAAATGGAGTACTCCTTATCAGACTGATCACCCAGGATGGCAATGACGTCCTCTTTGGTGGTAGGATGTGGGAATCTGTTCATTGTAGCATGACGATGATTACTGCTTTCCATTATTTCACCACCCTCTTCAGCAATCTGCAGTCTGAGATACCTGCAAACATGTAATTAAGTCAGATCTGAATTTTGATACCATGAATGCTCCACACTCATCTACAAGATAATGTGATACAGCCATAGCCTGCATATTACCACAATCTGAATCTTTCATGGTGGTTTTATTGTGGCACTTGATTGAACTCGGATAATAAATTCTTTTAATAAAAGCCAATGAGATGCACTGTTTCTCAAATTTATTTTGATAAAGAACTCTACATGTTTCAGACAGATCTACTGTCTGAAACATGTAGAGTTCTTTATCAAAATAAATTTGAGAAATAGTGCATCTTGTTGGCTTTTATTATAAGAATATATCATGATGCACGATCCTCTGAATGTCAAATTCAAATAATAAAGTTTGATAACACATTTTAACTAACTTGTTGCAATGAAAGATGTGTTCCCCAGGACTGGCAGTGAAAATACTAAGTGTAGATTCATCATCTCCACCTACTGCTGGTCCCACCTCTACATTATGGAACAATCGGTCCCCCTCTTGGTTTAAGAAGGTCATATTAATGCTGACTGCATTTCCAGCACCACAACCAGAGTCACGCAGGATCTCCTGCGCCTGGGAAAAGTTCTCGGCTGCTAGCAGAGCCCTCGTCAAAAAGTAGCGAGCTGTAAGTAAAGTTGAGACTGTTCATATGGACAAACACATTGTTTTTCAAACTACATTCAGGTTCACTTTAAAGAATTATATCTACTGTAGAAACATACCTCACTTACAGACTTAATTAACACTACTACTGGTGGCCCTTCACTATAGTAAACCGACGACATAATATGGATTCATACTGAAGAGTCTAAACTGTCATCTAGTAAGGTAAATGACTGATCCCTGGATTTTTCACAATTTTCTCAAATACATTGGTCATGGTATGACAACTGTGAATGAAGAATTTGAAAGGACTTGGAAAGAAATATTCACAACCTGTTTTTACAATACCCTCACAGTTGCCTGTGCAGACTAAGGATGCAGTAATGCTAACACACAATTGCAGTGTTTTGTCTAGTAAATAAACATGCAAGTTAGGCCTATACTTACGAGTCCTCCCTGATACCAGAGTCTTGGCACTGATAATATTGACAGAATAGACAAATCCATGATGATTATAGCTCATAGTGTAGCCAGGTAGATGACCTGCATAACACAATGATGTGAAATGTTCCTCAGTCACTTTCCAACGACCTTGTGGCAAATCAGAGATAATATGAGCTGACACAAAGTAGATGTGATTCAGCACCTCTGACAAGGCATCCTCCGTGTGCCCCAAAACCTCCTGGAATCAGAGATCACAGTAGGCTGTTTTATATCATGAAAAGCAGGCACTGAGGGGAGGTAGAGGTACAGGTCCACCCATACTCAACCTTGGCGCTACAAGGGCATGGGTGGTCAATGCCATGCCCTTGCCACTTCTCCCCAGTACCCACTGTACAGGAGGCTAGCTGGGCCTCGGGGCTGATCTGCATCAGTTTGGAAAACCTTGCCCCCCACCAGGTTTCAAACCCTGGACCGTCTGGCCTGTAGTGAATAGCTATACCAACTACGGTATCCTGGCTGCCAATTTATGGTGCCTTTGGCACTAAACAAAAATTGTGACATATCTCAAGCCTCTCTCTACCTATCCCATAAAAATACAAAAAGTTCCTTCAAATATGAGTGTGTACATGAATGGTCAGCAACCCATGGGTGAAATGTGGGACTTGCTCCAATATCATGTGGTCAGTGGAAAAGTGTAATCAGGTAAGAAACTCAGATTCATGAACCAACAAATGGAAAATATGAAAAATAGAGAAATTAATAATCATTATAGTCTTAAGCAGTACATCATCACTTGCTTCCATTACAGAAACATGTAAGATTGATGACTCATCTATGCAGACAGTATTCATTCCTTGTAATATTGTGCAGAGCTGAATTTTTTAAATTTTTCTTTGTTATTTACAAAGAAGATCAGGAAGATATTCACAAGGAAGAGGTTAAATATCCAGTATCCTGAACAGACTGCAAACATGAAATGAGTGTGAAACTTCTGTAGCATGTATTTCACTTATGCAATAATTCCTCACAAAAATTAAAATAACATCAGTAATGGTAATAAATCGGCAGAATAAGAAAGCTATGCACGTGGAAAGTAAGGTTTATAATTTCTGCACAGTACTCATTGTGTCTTTTCAAGCTACTGATTTGTGGATGGAGGTTTCTTCTTATGTTGTCATATATCTGGATAAATATGTTATGTGGTGAAGGATGAAATGGATAGACACAAAAGTACCAAATACAAAGTATATTAATACCCACAGAACTGAGTATCAGACTTACCTCTCCAGGATGGTTGCAACAAACTGTGGAACATCCTGTACCATGGTTGTTGCCTGGATTCTGCTCCAAGACATTGGGTAGGATGCTGTCCATATGTAACAGAAACAACTGAGAAGAAATGAAACAACATCATTCACTAATCAGGAGTAAGCTAGGTCTTGTGGGTTGTTGCAATGCACAGTTTTCATAGTAATCACGATTAGAGTAACTCATGGAAGCAAACAAGAATTCAGCCTTTCATTGTCATGTAGTTGAGATCTTTGCTATACTGGATTGTTATGCAGTGCAGGGTGATTATTTACTGACATTTCAGGACAGATATTTGTTCCATCTTGACCCTTGAAAATGGGAGCCAGTACTCCGTCTCAGAATGTCAGTAAGAAACCAACCTACTCTGCACAACAACCCTAAAGAGCAAAGATCTTACCCGAGAAAATCCTTCCAAAATGTTAAAATACACCTGCAGGATGCTGATGCACTCCAGAAGACGTATGTATTAATCCCAGCCTAAGAGACAGAAGCCTTATACCCCACACCAGACTCACTCATTCCAAAATACTTGATGCAACAGCACCATGGCTACATCTGTGTACTATATACTACAAAAAGCTGCTCCACTGCCTAAGCACTATGCCACAAAGTCTTAAAGTGGATGTGGAGATAAGGATCCACACATTTCAAAATTTGGTATGATACAAATGTGAATGGAAGCTTCACACTGGGCATTTGACCCTCTGGGAAAGATCCTCTGGCACCCCTCTGATAGGAACCAGGTTGGATCTCAGTGTCAGTCTGGACAAGGTGGTGATAGGAAAAATTCCTGCCAGTGCCAGGAATGAAATATAATTGTCCAGCCTGTGGATCACTAAGCAATGCTGTGATAAATATGAGCAGAGAAATATATACTCGTTTGTATTTATTTGTAACAACAACTCTTACAAAAAACTCATGAAAACAGATATAAATCTGAACACATTGCAGATCATGACATAGTTCATATACTTCCTGCTTTAAACTCACAGTATTTCCTTTGTACAAAACACAGGACAGGAAATATGGTGAAATGTAATTACTCACACAGACTGCATACACATATACATACATACATACATACATGCATACGTACACATACAGGGTGTCCCAGGAGGAATGTGCCATACTTCGGGAGGGTGTTCCTTATGTTAAAGTATGCCAATATAACCCAAAACACCTATGTCCAAAGTTGAACGGTTACGGAGATAATGGCCAGAGAAGTTTGAAACTTTGAC
>Ga0131853_10021804_pt1 | contig 11614 bp, 9 predicted proteins | sample TergutLab28metaG_FD_92764 | JGI IMG/M metagenome (GOLD analysis project Ga0131853, IMG submission 92764) | Labiotermes labralis P1 segment gut microbial communities from Petit-Saut dam, French Guiana - Lab288 P1 (version 2) (version 2) | ecosystem: Host-associated > Arthropoda: Insects >...
GATACCACTAGACGATCGAACACGACATACACCGTTTTACGGCCTGACAGGTCTCCGTTCTGAGCCGGTACTTAACACTGTAACACTGTAATCATCACCAAGTGTTAACAACCGAATTAAAACCCTGATATTCGCGACACAAGATCGGCACAATGCGCTGTCACCCTGCTCCAAGCCTGTGCTTAATTTCAAATGCAGCTTGTTCTTGCAATTATAAAAACCACGTAATTCAACATGTTTTTCAGTGAACTACAAGTGTACTGCCATACGACTGCAAACTGTCAGTATTTTCTTTCTTTGTATCCGCCTACGTCATATGCCAGGACATTAGTAGGGGCACTGCCGACGGTCGGATTTAAGTACTTCAAACTTGCGACACAAATTAAATTAAATTAACTTAAATTAAGCACATACTGAGATAAACTTCAAGCATACTTTTGACATTTACACTCTTTTCATTTTCCGATTGCACGACATAATACTCTTCTCTGCAGAGCTCAGCAGTAAGTTTAACACATGACTTCACTCCAGAGGTTTCAACACGTCACAGCATACAATTGAAATCAGTCTTAAAATTATAATAATCAAAAGTGCACACTGCGAGATCTGAGGTGCTCACAGCGGTGCTAATGAAAACTCGGGTTGGGGCGTTGCAAGGCGTTTACTCGTAAACAGTTACAAGCGTTTCGGAGGAACGCGGTGCCTCCGTCTTCAGGATCAGGTGGGCAAAGAAAAGGAAAACATGGACACGCGAAACATCCCAGGGGATTAATATCTGCGAACGTCCACATAACTTGGGATTCCGCATGAAGCAGGCCCACTTCGTCTAGTTGTTCAAACTACTTCGCAACCACGGAATGAATTTTAAGTGCACAATCCGCATTAGCATCTACAGTAAACGTTAACATACAAGCATGCTTCAGGCCAAAGGTTTCCAGCCTAGAGAAATCCCTAAAATAATTTTTCAAATCGCGAAGATCCCCCTACCTACGAAAACGTTTGCAAGCCAGAAGAAGTTTACAGAAGGGAAGGTAATTCAATTTCTGCTCAATGACAATCAAGAACGTATATCCGCAAGAAGCCGCGCCGATACCCTGCTCTTTGAGGCAAAAAGCTCGCTGTTTACATCGCCACACGTGTCGAAGCTCTGTTGCAACACTAAACGAACGCAAACAAGGCATACCTAAATATAACCTTAGATACGAACTGACCAAACCGAAAAAGAGGGGCTGCTGGTAACGCACGAAGATTACTCCAGTACGGCCAACTGCCGGATAAAAAAAAAAATCCCCTGACATTTCGAGCGATATTCGGAATTTTTTCGCGGTATTTTAAAAATGTCACTTACTTCGTGTAAGGGTGCTTGCGAAACCCTCACCGCTGTTCTGCATAACTCTGGCTAACACACTCTAACAAAGACACTATAGAAATTGGTGCGGCGCTGAAGTGTTCAAAACGAAAAAGTCTACATGTTCTCGTAATAATGTTCGGTCAAGATGGAAGCACAACGTCCCTCCGAAATATTCGTAATTTCCTGACAGACTACACGGCGTCACGCCCCAACCGATAGTAATCGTCAGCGTATACCAGCTGTAAGCAGTTAAGCTATCCAATTCCAGCAAACTACAAATGACCCCGAAAATGCGGCAATCCGCAAAACACGTTCCGCGGGAAAGTCAGATAAACGCCAACAGTCTGGTGCCGCTCTCCTCAGACAACTTGGGCAGATAATATGAACCGGCTGGCGGCGTCGGCGTCCGTTGTAGATGTGCATACATATGTTAACACGCCCCTACAAACAAACCCAAATGCAGTACATTTCCAGATGCGGTGCATACTGTTAATACGGTAACAAGTAACAAGATTCCCGGAAACAGATTCACTAAAATTAACCGTTTCAAGACTAAGAATAACCCAAATTGTATTAACAGGTAGAGATCGTAACGCGCAGTAAATGTATTCCATCTCGGTTATGACAATCAAGTAATGCCATAAACGGAAATACTGTTTGTTATGAAATCCATACAAAACACGTAACAGCACTAAATAAGTAGAATGCAAATTTTTTAAACGTTCAACATGGTACATACAGTAACCACTGAGCTTCAGAGGGTTAAGACGTCCTGTTCGTATTACTATGTATTGGTAAAAGGTTATGGGTTCAAGAACCGAAGCAAGCCTCAGGTATCTTTTCCACATCTCCTTAATTTCTCCACTCACACACCGTCAAACCAAACAGTGTAACGGCGTAACCAACAACTGCACATATTTCTACAGTGCGTTCTTAGTCACTCTGCGAGCTACAGGGGACGTTCCTTTGTTGCCACTCATCTGCCCAAATAGCACTAAGTAGGGTCAAAAATTATATCGCTGTTTGACGTTCAGGTGACCGTGCATCGTGATAAGTTCTTATAATAAAACCAACTAGATGCACCAATTTCTCAATTTTTTTTTGGAATAAAACTCTACATGTTTCGGGCAGTTCCTCTGTCAATCATCAGGATTTTTTTTTACTACACACACAGCAATGGTATATGTCACACAGGTTTGCTGACAGCTTCCGAGCAAGCTGTGAGCAAACCTGTATGACATATACACGTACCATTGCTGTGTGTACAGTGAAAATCTCCTGATGATGGGCAGAGGAACTGTCCGAAACATGTAGTTTTATTCCAAAAATAAATTTAAGAAATTAGTGCATCTAGTTGGTGTTTAAGACTATATCGCTGTATTGAATTAATTAAAATAATTTAACTTACAGAAAAAATGTTTCGAAATAAACTTGCTGAACTGAAACAAACATGAACTGCAAGTAACGTACTAATTTCATTATTAACGACGCTATCAAAACTCCCTCCAAATTGTATTTGAATTACAGATCGGTTTCAAAATTTGATGTTCCCGCTCCTCGGCTAAATATTACACAAATGAGAAACGCGAACTCCACACAGAAACACCTGCACTTCTGTAGTGTGTTTAAGAACTCAAACATATGCAAAACCATCACATTTCTCCCACACAATTCGAACGTAAAAAATATCACTTACATACGAAGCTATTTTAAAACAAAACTGTTAAGGCAATATTTGATAATTAATGTACAAATGTTACGAGTAAACGGCCCTGAATCATGCTAACTGTACCACAAACGCTGTTACTAACTTTAACACAAACCTTCAGCTGGTTTATGTATTCTTCTAGAGCTGCAGTACGCAACGTGATCGAACACCGTTCTGTGTCGAATCTGTGCAGACTGTTAACAGCTAACCCTGAAGAGAAATCATTTGTTCAGCAATACACTAAGACAGCAAATTCACGCGGTTTTTGGTTTCGTCATCACTAAACCTTCAAGGTATACAGAAAATATTTAAGGAGTCAAATGCGTGCCCATGAAGGATGACGAACCACCAACAGGGCACGTATGAACTCTTAAACCTTTCAAATGAGACACACAGCCTACACTCATTGTGATAAATTACGGCTCAGAGAATGGCGGGGCAATACAGCGTCGATTGCAAATCGAAAAGTATCAATGGCATGGAAAGCTACAACGAAGGCTCAGATTGTTATCACTCAAGTTACCACGAAGGCTTGCCCACACTTATGGTAAATGTGGACAAGCCTTCGTGGGTATTTTTCATCTTCAGCTTCAGGAGCACTGACATCTCCCACCTAGAGGGCGAACCTGGTAGACCGAACTCTTACGAGTTTGCATGTGCCTGCGTGCTCGCGTGTGGCTTCGCAACAGGCGGCACTTCTATTCCCATGTACTAATTTGCGAACGGAAAAACATTCTGTCGAGTACTCTACCTTAACTATGAATACCACTGTGTTACAAATATCGATACTATGATAGTTGAAGAATCAAAAAGACCAACTTGATGTCACTTGATATTTTACTTCACTTCTTATGTACTCAACATGTTTCGGGCATGAATATATCCATCATCAGGAGCTTGCGACTGTGCTGTTGAATTACCACATCGGTCGTTTTCTTCTCGGTTCGTTCTGTGTTGGAGATTTGGCGCGGCTGGGTTTGAGTAGTGTCCGTGTTGCAGGCTGAAGCTAGCCAGCAACACGGACACTACTCAAACCCAACCGCACCAAATCTCCAACACACAACGAACCGAGAACAAAACGACCGATGTCGTAATTCAAAAGCACAGTCGCAAGCTCCTGACGATGGATATATTGATGTCCGAAACATGTTGAGTACATAAGAAGTGAAGTAAAACAGCAAGTGACCTCAAGTTGGTCGTTTATTCTTCAACTATTACAATGATGCACGGTCCAATAAACATAAGATAAACGTAAGATCGATACTATGAGTCTGAAAACCAAAAATTATAAAAATATCAGTATTTTGAATACAGCATCTCAAAACACCGCAATAAATTTACTTACAATAAGCGGTACACAATCGCTACATAAAAGAAGAGAAACTTACCAGTGACCGGTATTCATTAACGGCTTTCTAACCGAATGAACGAGTAAACTTCATTCACACCGCACTATGAAAATTCTCTCCTTCCCGCCATGCAACGACTGAAGTTTAAGCTCACGCATCTACTGAAGATGTTATTACCGTGGTGGTTCAATGTTACGGGAAATCATGGATAGGCACCAGCAAAAAGCGGAAGTGGACTATTTCAAGGCAATAAATAATCTAGAAATCACCTGAAACGAATCATATATATATATATATATATATATATATATATATATATATATACACATATCACTCGGCACAGAGGACCAGCCGAGATTCGGAACTGTAGCCTAATACAGCATACGGGCGCTATCTGCTTAGCCGCTCCAGCGCTTTTGACTTCAAAACACTGAACCGCTACTACTATAAGCTTATGTTTCTAGCGTAAATAAAAACCACGCCATGTCAATGTGTTTGAGCGTGGTGGTTCAGTACAAATGGCTCTCAATCTCTAGCTGTTCTATCACCAATGACAAGAGCCAGCGGTACTTACTGGATGGTAAGCTGGGGGGAGTCAAAGACCATGCGTTGGTAAGGCAGAGAAGAGGGCTCCATACAGTACGGTTCTTACCTCACAGACAAAAAAAGTCGACCGGTTAGTGAAGTATTTCTCCGCAATACAAGGGACTGTACGGTTAGTCCGTCACTGATCCCTCATCACGACAAAATAAGCACAACTCGCATCAACCAAACCTATTCCTGAAGGTCCACTTTCAGGGAGAAGGTATTTTCGTACCTGATGGTAACATAATCCCAGTCTTCCAACCTCCAACCTGCGCCAGCTACAGTAATGAGTTATCCTGCTCTATGATATATAAAGTCCTGTACAAGCCAATGGACGTTCTTCGTGCACAGAATGCCGGTTTGTTCTACTACGTGTGTTTGCACGGTCGATGACACAAGGTGTGCATCAGACTAACCGGCATCGCGATGCTACCAGCAGCCGCGAGGGTAGAGGGGGTACAGCAACTATGTTTCCAATTGGTTAAGAGGAATCGTGGTTCGATTCCCAGTAGGATCAAAACATTCTCGTCTCCACAACCTCCAGACTGACTCTGTGCCAAACCAACACCCTATTCAATTGGTACAGGGTGCACTTTCCCCAGCTGTAAAGTGGCCGGGACGTAAAGCTAAACACTTAACTTCCATCCAGTACCGAGCTTACGGAAGGGTGGAATTTTACATCCATTCCCTCATATGTTTTCACAGTGTGCAGAAGGACATTTGCATCATCTTTATGTCGTAAAAGACAGCAGAAATTAATAGCTTATAAAATAAAAATTACGTAACTGATTCTCACGTAAGAATTTAAAAGGCAGCGGTGAAGCAGTCAGCGCCTTCATCGTACGGCGTCACGAAACCGTACCGCGATGTGGAGGTACGGAGTCACGGTTTCTCAACATAACCGCCAGACGGAAGAGTGGTCAGCTCCACGCTTCAGCCGCCTTACCGACGGTAGCCACTAAGATAGGAGCAGGGACGGAATCCGAACTTGGCGAAGACAACAAGCACCACCCACCAAACTGTTATGAGCTGGGCTAGAAGTACCCGATTTCTGAGACACATTCCGACGTAATGAGAAACAGCGCATTCACCGCACCTGTAGCTCCTGCCAATTTTCGCGAGTTCGCAAAATTGCGAAAAGCGACTATTAGCTTCGTCGTGTCTGTCTGCCCGTCCACATGGAACAACTCGGTTCCCACTGTACGGAGTTTTATTCAATTTATCCGAGTACTTTTTCGAAAATCTATTGCGAAAGTTCTCCTTTAAAATTCCACAAAGTACTTTATATGAAAATGTAGTGCATATATGATATCTTGCTTAATTCTTTTTGAAAAAATGTTTCAGACAAAAGTTCAAGAGAAAATAAACACATTTTCGTTCAATACCTATTTACGTCACTATCCCGACGTTTATGTGACAATGTGGAAAAATGTAGTACAGCCAAACAGGCCACAGACTGACAATGCGGCGCATCCGCTTTGCTAGCCACACATGCACACACTGTTGCTCTTCCACAGCAACAATGGTAGAACGAACGCGCCTCACTGTTAATTTTATACTAACATCGCCTGCATTATTTTCGTTGTTAAACCGTGCATTTTGTTGGGTTACTCAATTATTATACCAAAAACTGCACACATATAAAATTTATAAAATTTACACATTAAAACATTAAAACGCTCCGACATGTTTCGGTCCTAAGACCATCTCAGGGAGCTATTTATTCCTTGCTAAAGTCACACTAGAAATAGTCACAGATTAATTTCGTTGTACAAGTTGGGTGTTGTGGCAGCATGCAGTGTTGTATAATGTTATGTTGCGAAGAGTGCCTGCAGGGCACTCTTCGCAACATAACATTACACAACACGGCATGCTGCCACAATACCCAACTGGTACAGCGAAATTAATGCGACTTTTTATAGTGTAACTTTAGCAAGGACGATATGGCTCCCTGATGATGGTCCTAGGACCGAAACATGTCGGAGCGTTTTTAATGTTTTCATGTGTAAATTCTATAAATTTTATATATGTGCAGCATTTGGTATAATAACTGAGTAAATCGCCTGTATTGTTTCATGACGAAACAGTCTGATACAAACAGAGTGCGCGTCCGTGCTTTCCTCCGTCATACGGCGAAAAGGTACATCGCATAACTTTTGACATATGGCTGCGTGGGCATTTATCTAATCTCTTCGCAAAAATAAAGCAATTACTGCGCTGGCGAACATGCCCCGCACTCAATAAACCCCTTAGCCTTTAACCTGATTACCAGCCAGATTAACAAAAACAGAACCACTGTGCCTCAAAAGTGCAGGCAACCAATTAGCATTATGCTTTCGGCCCAGAACCAACCAAAACTGTATTGGTCAGTTTACAACACGTGACACGACAGTGACGTCAAAGGAATTTCTAAGTAAAGAGACGATATCCGTGCCTTTTAGCCGGCTTGAAATAGCAGACGTTGTTAGGATATAAACCAATTCAAACAATATAAACAAAGAAAAGCACACACTTCGTTATAATTACAATAATGTTTTAATATGCTAACTCCTACATGTTTCGGCCCTCAATGGTCCATTATCAGGGAGAGCACAGTTGCACAAAACAATCGTTTAAACTTCTATCGCCTCCAGCGTGCGGCAGAACTGCAGTAAGTTCGTCAGTGTATGATTTATAGTAGAAGTCTACGTGCACAGTAACTGGAGCAGCCTGTAGCTTTTTGGTGTGTTGACAGTAAAAAAAAAATGTAATACAGTAGTTCTTTACAAATTAGGAGTAGTCAAGAGACTCAACTCGGATCGATCCAGAATAAATTGCCATAGAAGCTATTATTTTACATACCCCGTCGTTGGTAGAGATGCAGCCCTACACTGCACATATCACACTGGCTCAACCTGCTAAGTTGTGCGGGCAACATCAGCAAAATTTGGTCCACATGCAGGCAACAAGAAATTAAATACACGGAATCAGAAAGGAATAAGTTCACGTACACCTGTGTGTGTGTGTAATTATACCTGTGTATTTGCAATACGAAACGTGCAATAACTATATGGTGGCAATGGGGGAACAAATTGAAACTCACAAACTCGGCTAAGGCGTTGCTGCTTTTTACACATGTTTAAACAACAAATTAGTAATGCGATATATGTCCACATAAATTAACACCTCACAAGTTTTCTAAATTGCTCCGGCATTATAGCTTCACCAGGGAAGTGATTTAAAAAGTTTTCACGTTTCAAATCTCTCCAAGGACAACCTAACACTTTGTCGCGGGCAACATGATGTCCGCGAGCAACGATTTGAGGGGGCTTGCCACGCAGCAATCTAAACATGAAGAGCGAATAACGCTACAGGCATCATACGGTAAATACACAGTAATATGTCCTCGTGCCCACCACAAATTCTGCACATTATGCCCAGGCGCGAAAACCGGACACCCACAGTGAGAATCCGACCACCAATTGCTCCACTCACATTGTGCTTGAGCGCCCACAATTTAGGTGGTCTATTAAGCTTCGAAATCCAAGGGCTTTTGATACACATCGCTCGTTAAATAATGCTGTTGTGGGTTTACATTTTCAAGGGGCGTTTTCATTAAGTTTATCCACAAAAGTACGGCACCGCAAATGTTCAAAAATTGCCTCATGTATTTACTTCATCGCCAGTGTGTAATCGATCACAGAGGCTTAATACTCGTATTTTATAACACAGTAACATGAACTAGGAAATATCCACTGTTCTGAACATTTACAGTATCTATCGAATTACGAAATACAAAGCGAGATGCCACCCTTGTATCCACTGTAGAGTAAATTTCACTAAAAATTTTGTTAGGCTTGATTTTAAGTTTCCGTTTCATCAGTTTAATGAGTTTCAACTCCAAACTCTCAACCCGCCATCTTTAATCAAAGAACGCCGCCCATATGTTACCGAATTCAAATACAGTGCAAAACGTCAGAAACATACTCTGTGTGCACCACGAGAGGTTCGTCACGCTTGTGCATATACAAGAGAATATGTACAAGCCATCCTCTTGATAAATGGAAACCAATCACAGAAGTGGATATAATACAGAACAGAAGCAATTTATTCTGCCAGTGATGAATTTAAATCTCGTCAAGGTAGATTGCGAGGGTTTCTGCATACGTTACAGGGTACTAATAATCTGAAATGCTGACGAGTTAATTTACTAACAACACCCGTCACTGTGCAAGATATAGAGCGATGTCGTCTCAACTTACTGTATTTCCACAAATAATCCCTAAAACTGACTCAAAATGAGGCATGTATAGTTTTATTCTACATCACGTCTGTATTTGTCCAACTGCATGCACAATTAGATTGTTCTAGAAGTGTTAAAACTTACATTAAAATGCCCCTACATGTTTCGGTTTAACTAACCATCATCAGGGAGTTTATTGTCGTGTTTTGCTAAACAAAGCACGACAATAAGCTCCCTGATGATGGTTTCTTAAGCCGAAACATGTAGGGGCATTTTAATGTAAGTTTTAACACTTCTAGAACAATCTAATTGTGCATTCGGTTGGACAAACCAAGACGTGGTAATATCAAGATGCACGGTAAAACTGTGAAAATTTTATTCTAGGTATTCGGCCCTCTGGTGGAATCCTCGACAACACCGCCATGAACTCGTTCAGTTTAACATACAGTCGAATGGAAGAATGCAGGAGTTTCGTAACGATGCATGGAAATGAAAGGAGAAGCAAACATCACATTACTTGTTTCAATCACAATGCTAACTAGAATAATAATGCCCGCGCACCACCGAGTACGGTACTCGTACGAGGAATGATCATCTGGGACAGGAGTGGAAGAAATGGTGGGCTTAAACAAACATTCTTGGGGGTGGGGAGACACAGACATCTGGCTACGTTAATTAGGTGTGTCACCACAAAGAGAAGCAGAGTAAGCTGATAATAGCGTCTTACACAAACAAAAATGGATGGAATTCAACAAAATGTACATATCAGTATAAACTATACTGAGGTATACATTTTGTTTACAGGGTACAGTGTGGCAATAACGTCACAAATTTCTTTCCGGACTAACTAACTAAAAGTCACAAATTTCTTTCCGGACTAACTAACTAACTAACGAACACTTTTAATGTTACAGTTGTTAGACTCGTATTTTTAGAAAGCGAAACTACGCGACACCAAGCCCACGCTTCACTTCTGGCAACTACAAAACACCTTTAATCAAGTAGTTTCCTACAAAACGTGCAAACGGCGTTAATCGGCGAAGTTACCTGTATTCATTGGTGTTCTAATTATTTCTGGGCTTTTTTTGGAGGCTATGTTGTTTGTTAATTATTAGCCGGAGAAGAAAGAGATGGCATTCGTGGCCTAATTTTAGGTACGCTCCGAATTTTTTGACAAAAGAAAACCATAAAAACCTGAGCGAGGTTAACAAATATTTGAACCTTAGTCCTCCCAGATACGTGTATTCGTTTGCAGGGGTCTTGTTCCCATTCACATCACATGCTGCACAAGGCACAGTGAAGGGAACACAAGCGTTTAACATCGTGTTTTACAGCGGTCTCGCTCCTAACAATCCCATTTCGGGACAGCTGCTATCTGGTAACACAGACGCAAGTCTCGTCTTCGTACAACAAAGCTGGTCCCAATTTTGCGAAAAATCCCCAATGCGAGGTTCATGTCACAGGCCTGGCTGTGTCCTGTAAACTACTCGCAATCTATTGTTCATCATTACATGAACACCAAAGAAAAAAACGGCCACTACATGGAATACCAAGAAGCTTGCAACATTTCCATGTCCTTCTTGCTACAAGCCCCAGAACAGCAAATGTGTGCAATGCAGTGGGTCCACATGAGGGAAGGGACGTGTTCAGTGGTGGGAGGAGGGCAGCAGGGGTATTATAACCATTTATTGTAACCACCGAGGACATCGTAACCCATGTATGTCACTCGTAAGCGAGGGTCTTCATATTTTATATGGACACACTACGCTCATACGTCATCGCTCTGAGAGCACCACATCCCACACCGGGGGCGGTTCCAGAGACTGGCTGAGTGAATACCACTGGTGATTTGCGAAACAAAAAATACAGTCCACCCCCCGATACAGCGCCAATGTCTGCTCGCCGCAATTTGTCGCTGTATATCGGGGATGGCAGTAAATGGAAATACCGCACAATAGGGAATCTCAGTTCATAGACTTTCATGGGCGCAAGCTATAGCAGGGTTATTGTCAGGGTTTGCCTTTACATCCAAACACAAGTGTGAGATAAAAGCATATTATTGCCACAATTCTATACACCAAATACATCATGAAAAACGTCGTTAAATAAAGGAAATAACGACGCTACATCTGAGTCTTTCCGGCCTCAAATTCAATCACACTCATCTCAAACGCACAAATGAATCATTACCGAGTTGAACACTTGTGGGTGTGCAAAACGGCGTGTATGTTGAAAGTACAATTCTAAAGCACAGAAACTGACTTTACAGATCGTAACCAACGAAACATCTTGTCTCGTACACAGACCCCCCCCCCCCCCACAACCCACCCCCCCCCCCCCCCACCCCCCCCCCCCCCACAAACCCCCAAAAAAAAACCCCACCCAACCGGAACAGGGGA
>Ga0131853_10021807_pt1 | contig 11614 bp, 8 predicted proteins | sample TergutLab28metaG_FD_92764 | JGI IMG/M metagenome (GOLD analysis project Ga0131853, IMG submission 92764) | Labiotermes labralis P1 segment gut microbial communities from Petit-Saut dam, French Guiana - Lab288 P1 (version 2) (version 2) | ecosystem: Host-associated > Arthropoda: Insects >...
GGCTGATCTTGTACAATCCTACAAAGCTATGGGGTGTAATATGTCTTTAAAGGTGAGTTTCTTAAGACTCTAACCTAGACTTCCTCCCAGAAAATCTCCGGGCAGTTGAGCGATTAACACGGATAGCGATTTCACCAGGGTGTTTCCCAGCACTGAAAATCGGTGTCAAGGCAAGTGGAGTTCCAGTATGCTGGCTGACTATTGCTGGACACTTAGAAGAGACATTACACAGGCAAAATGGAACAGCAAGTCACTCACTGTTTCTTGTGAGGCAATGTATATACTGTCTGTAATATAATGTAAATACAGCTTTTCTTCAAACTTCAAACGCGCGCTCACTTCAAAAAAATTGCCTGATATAAAATAATAACAATATGTTTGAATTCAGCAAAGAAAAAAAAACAACGCTACTTCTTTCACCTTATTTACTTCGTGTGACAAAAAGTAAAATTATTTTTTTTTAAATCCAGTTCGTAATCTAAAGCTTTCGAGGCGAATGAATTCAGTAACACTTTTTTTTTTCGGGTTGGCAGCAGCGACGTGTGTTAGAAGCACGTACACAGCAACATGTATAAAATTATTTCTGCCTCCTCCCGATGGCGAGGGAAGAGATGGTTCGGATACAGAAATGTTGGTTTATTCATCATTATACCACCTAACGTGTCTGCTAGCCCGCGAAGGTTTGGTTGTTGACAGGTTCATAAAATGTCGATAAATATTTTCCTGGCAAAAATGAATTTTTTTTTCCGCCTAGCCACGCTCCTCATTTTGGGTGGTGAGTGACTGAGTGAGTGAGTGAATGTGCGTATGTGTGTGTGTGTGGGGGGGGGGGAGCTTGCAAAATAAATACAGAATCACGAATGAACCTTCGCAAACTACCCTCAAGCCACGTGGTCTGCAGAATCAACAGTTATTTCCAAATGAAATTCCTTTTTCTTTTTGCGAGCCTCCAGCCGAGAATTCTATGCGAGTTCATGCCTCACTGAAGTTTAAGTGACTGCATTCTAGATATTTAGCAGTTTGATTTTTGTTGCACCGTGCATCTTTGTGATAACTGAAGAATAAAAAACCAACTAGATGCCACTTATTATTTTATTGTACTTCTTATAGGCTCAACATGTTTCGGGCATTACTATGTCCATCATCAGGAGCTCGCGACTATGATGTTGATTACCGCATTGGTCGTTTCGTTCTTGGTTTGCTGTATGTTGGAGGTTAGGTGCGGTTGGTTTGGAGTAGTGTCCGGGCTGAAGCCCGGAATCTACTCCATTTGCATCAAGTAAATTATTACTCAATGGGATCCCATTTCGTTCACATCAAACGTTTAATGCGAAAGAAATAGGATCCCATTGAGTAACATTTTTACTGTACCTTAATTGATGTTCTTAGTTGGCCTGTAGATCGTCGGTCACGACCGAAACATGTAGCCAAATATCACCTAATTTTAATTATTACTTCTTGTTTGATGTATGTTGTGTATTGACGGTGCATAATATGCTATACAGATTTTAAAACAGTTTAGCTTCTTAGAAAGGACTGTGATCCGTTGAGTAAGTACGTAAGTAATTAAGTAAGTTAACAGTAACATTTCCTGCTACCGTCTTGCTATATGGTGGTAGAATTTTTCAATTCTCTCCAACAAAAGATTAAAATTTACGCGATACATCCAATTACTTGCGTCGAATTCAGCTGTATGATTTCTATCCATACGGTTTTGGTTTTTACGCACACCCATGGGCGAATGTTGTGCAGCATAGTGCAAGGAATAGCAAAATGTGTACCTTAGAAGAAAAAATTTTTATTTTCCTATGCTCAAAAAATTTTAAATCATTTATTCAAACAAAAAATTATATAAATATTTCTGTTTCTAATTTCATAATTACTGCTAGGGGCGGTCAATTTAATTACTTACCCTGGGCCCAAGGAACCTAGCCACGTCATTGCGCACAGCTAGGAATATGTGTAACATTTTGTCATTTTCAGCCAAAAGTGACTTAGTCTCAAACATCTATAGCCGTAAGTAACCAGAGGAAACGACCAGCGATGTGTAAAATTTTGTTACTGCTATCTTCAATATTATGCATTCTCGGTCATTGTAAAATGTCTATGAACATAGGCCTTTACAGGATTTTCTTCAGCTCACAGCAATCAGAAATCTTACCCAGAAGAAAAGAAATGTCCATGTACAATATTGTCTACACCAACCCAATCTCCTAAAGATAGCAAATCAATTACAGCGTTCCATTATATAAAAACTTACAACATTTTGTCTAATTTTATTCAACAATACTGCAGACTTTCTTGGTTTTAGATTATAGCATCATAAGACTCGCCTTTTTCTCCTGCGTTCGCATTTTATTTGATAATGTCTGACACAGGGGATTTACAGCGTGAACCTTTTATCAGTCGGTCGTCCGGGTCCAATACTCTTCCTCTTCCGTCCACAATAGGCAATTCAAGAATAAATTGGATGTAGCCTTCTCTTAATGGAAACCCGGTCACGCCAATGTTCCCATAAGGCCCCAACTCCATCCTAGCGAGCAACTAGCGTTGTATCCACTTTGCTGCACCGGAGTTCCTGACTCAGCAGTAATAAAGCACCAAACCTTCTCAGGTACCCGTTAGAGCTACCAGATAACAGTCAGCGATTTGTCGGTTTTAATACATCATATTTAGCTATGCGTTCTAGTTTAGGGCCTACCTTTTTCAGCGGTTTATCCGTCTAATAAAACAGATTCAGCAGTTTATCCGTTATATTATACCAGATTCAGCAGTTTGTCCATTCAACTGAATCAGATTCAGCGGTTTATCCGTTATATTACAACATATTTAACGGTTTATACATTAAATTACACAAGATTCAACTGTTTATCCTTCCCAGTACACCAGATTCGATGACTTATCCGTTCTCGTACACCAGATTCGGCGATGTATCCGTTACATTACACCAGAATCAGTGATGTATCCATTCTACTACACCAGATTCGATGTTAGTCCGTTATACTACGCCAGATTCAGCAGTTTATCCGCTCTAGTACACCAGATTCAGCGTCTTACTCGTTATATTATACCAGATCAACGATTTATCCGTTGTGTTGCACCAGATTCGGCAGTTTATCCGTTCTATAAACAGATTCGGCTGTTTATCCTTTATATTACACCAGATTCAGGGGTTTAGCCGTTGTACTACATTACCTTTCGATGAAAACAGTTTGGTATAGTAGACCACATCAAGGCCTTCATCCATTACGCCACACTAGATCGAGTGGCTTTTTCCTGCTCTTGCGCTGCAGCCAGTGGTCCATCCATAATATTACGCTACACTAGCGGTTTATTCTTCATAGCACATTATTATAATATATCACATACGAAAGTTTATGCCTTACAGTACCTGACAGTCTGCCCAAGTATGTCCCGTGCAATATACAACATCCGCCTGCTTATTGCTTACTACTGCAGGCATTTTTTCCTGCATGCACGACAGAAAAGGATACAAGCGTACCAGGGTAAGTTAGATCCAGCGCTGGATACATCATAGTGCGACATATCCATTTTAGTGCACAAAATCCAGTAATTTAGGTGTTATGAAAGACCAGACATAAAAGTTTGTCCCTTGCAATACACTGCAACCAGCGGCTTAACCTCTATGGTACACTACAGCCAGAATTTTATACATCAGAATACGATACTGTATCATACCACACCAGCGGTTTTTGCTTGAGAGCAAGTACAGATTTTAATCTCTCCGTGATAGTACCATATCATGCTGTTTATCCGCCAGAGTTCACCACAGTCAACGATTTGTCTACCATTCTACATTTGTATCAACCTAGATATCCAGCGGTTTATCTTTAATGACACAATAGTCAGCAGTTTATCCGTTGGGGCTAATAATATAGGGCAGCAAATCACGTGATTTGTCAGTTCCAGCACACCAAAGCGAATGGTTAATCCGCACCAGTAGACTAGTTAGGTGGTTATCCTTTACACTGCACCAGTACAGTAAAGCAAATCAAGCACCTTTTTGTTTATAGAAGCACAAACTTATTTACTTACTTATTTACTTGCTTAATTACTTACATATTCCATACAGCAGAGTTCTTCTTAAGAAGCTAACCGGTTCTCAGCTAGTCAAGAAATTTCCGGAATTTTAAGGAAACCGAAGGTTCATTACCGCATTTACAAGTGCTCGTCACCTGTCCCTTTTCTGTGCCAGATCAATCCAGTCCATGCCCCCAATCCCACCTCTTGAAGATCCATATTTACCTTATCCTCCCTAAACCCTGTATACACCTGTCCTCTCTTCCATACATGTTACATGCCCCACCCATCTCTTCTTCTCGATTTGATCACCCTAATAACATTTGGTGAAGCGCACGGATTATGAACTTCCCCATTCTGTCATTTACTGCCCTCTCCTGTTACCTCGACCGTCTTACGCCCATATATTCTCCTCAGCACCCACTTTTCAAACAGTAACATACGAGTACATGAGCCCTTTATCTTACACTAGCGAAGGGTTTATCCTGTAAAGCTCATTAGTGCCTTATACAGAGTGTTTTAGGAGGAAAAATAAATATTTTAGGAGGTGGTAGTATGGACTATTCCGAGTAAATAAATTCATATAAACATGTGTCCAATTTTCAAAGGGTGTGGAGATACAGCTGTTTGAATGTTACGCATTAAAAGCCTTACAAAAAGTATGAAAGAAAGACAAATGACGTATTGATTGCATTTATTGGTTATGTAACTGATCTCAATAAATTGCAGGTGTTCAAAGCAAGTGTTCAAAATTCCCACCATCAACTTCAATGCACTTTTCAAACCCTCAACGTGTAGCTCTCCTGAGGTTGTCTTGGCGTTCTTTCTTTATGAGGGCAGCACTATTCATAATGCGAGCGACCAATTTATCTCTTGTGTTTACTTTTTCTTTGTACACTTCGCTTTTCATCCATCCCCACAGACGAAAATTGGATCTATACGCGCCAAATTAAAACAGCTGTATCTTCACACCCACTGAATATTGGACACATGTTTGTATGTACTTATTTACTCAGAATATTCCATACTACCACCTTCTAAAATATTTACTGTTCCTCCTGAAATACCCTGTATAAGTTCTTATCCTTTGTAGTACAACGGATCTAGCAATTTACCCGTTATGGTGCATAGGACCGTGGCATACCTGTTACAGTTGGTTAGTACCGAGTCTCCCATTAGTGCAGTCTAATAGAATTAGCGAAGAAAATGTGAGAATTTATGCCTCTTATGTTGCTAGCACAGATTGATACGAAGTTACAATACTGTATCGCACACGTTCTAAATTCTCAGGCGTGATATGTGTAGTAGCATCTTCGGTATTTTCTTTAAGGTATTCAATGGTCAGTGGACGGTATGTTTCACAAGTGACTTCAGATAACCCCAGAGGAAAGAGTAGCGGGTTTGCCTAAGGCCAGAATTATGCAAGACAGCGGTGTACCGAGGGGGGTTTTGGGGGGTTCAAACCCCCCTCCCCCGAAATTCCGTAGGCCCTCCAAAATCGCGCCAAACTCAACCCAATTGTAAAAACTGTTAAAATTGCTGAATTTAGGAAGCCAATACCCCATATGTTTGGGAAAAAGGCAGTAAAATTCTAAAACTACCGCCGGTTCGCAATTGTTTTACATTAGCCATGACAAATAAATTGGTTTCATCATAAATAATCTTACAGTAACAAAAATTAAGAAGATTTTATTGTATGAAATGAAATTTCTTCTACGAAATTACAGCTGCCTCCAGAACCCATGAATAGGGAGCTACGGCTATATATCCCTGTCCTCTGTCCTCAACTGAATTTGTTGAACACCCCCCCCCCCGAACAAAATTCCTGGGTACGCCACTGATGCAAGAGGATAATTTCTGCCTTTTTCTGGACTGTTTGCCCCTCATACATACTACTCATTACATATTATTCTACATGCAAAAGAAATTATATTGCTTTCTAAGGGACTGGATTTGTGGCGCAACCTATAGAGTGCAACAGATCCAGGAGTTTATCTCTTAGACTGCACTATTCATCGGTTTGTCCATCATAGTACAATAATGAAGGGCTTATCCTTTAGCATGCACTAAACCGGTATACCGGATCCCACGGTTTAATCGTTAAATTCTTTACGATCGGCCTGTTGTGCAACAGGTCCACTGGTTCATCTGATTTAGCTTAAACAAAATCAAAGCGGAAGGGAATTTTATTCGAACCGCTATTGCAGTCAATTTTGACACGGGCAGCTTCACAGACGGAATAACATGGCAACAAAAAAATGTTACATGGGGCTTTGAAATTACTTTTCCAATCCAGCAAGAAAAATTCGTAGTTTTTAACAGTTGCGGTACGTTTTAAGCCCATTATGAATAATTCCTGCACGAATAAATACCTTAATTCTAAAATTAGTGTGTTTGTTTCTTCCATACCAGCGCTCTTATAACAAACCACTGGTTCACTTTGCCGGCCCTGCTACCACATATGCTTCCGAATGCCTCATGCTGCAAACACCACTCCTCTCGCAGTTGGAGTGCACATTCCATTTAACATACAATATTACAGGCCCCTGACTCAAGTCCCAGAGATATGGAACCTATTATTACTATCAAGATAGTGGGCCGGGTAGCTCCGTCGGTATACAGACTGACTGCTGGCTGCACGGTCCGGGATCGAATCCCAGTGGGGACGAGATTTTCCGCCTGTCCAGACCGGCCCTGGGGCTCAACCAGCCTCCTGTAAAATGGGTACCGGTTATTTCCCGTGGGTAAAATGCGGCCAGGCCGTGCTGCTGACCACTCACCCCCTACTAGTACCGCGGTCATGGAAGAGTAGAGCTATAACCTCTACCCACACTCTGGGCCACACCGGGCCTGTAACGGGATAACTTTACCTTTTATTACAATCAGCATATGGGCCTGGTCCTGTAAATAATGAGATCTTGTAGTTCAGGCAGTGTCATGAATGCCTTTATTTTTGGATGGATACAAATAATTTATTAGTTCATGTTACTGCAAAAGTACACTCTAAGATTTGGATGTTTCCATTCTTTCTTTACCACTTTTATTTATTTCAGTTATACTTTTGGTGTAGTTACAACTTTATGTTGTTCCTTACCACAACGATCATAATTTTATAAGGTGACGTGCTCAATTTTGGATCTAGGGGCCACTTACCCAGTGCTGTCCTGTAAGTTTTGAGCATTATGGTGCAATATTCATGAATATCCATCTTTAACCACTATTCCTATGTATTTACTCCCAATGATCCTTCCAAATAAATAAAGTTCAGCAAAAGTGACTCTAAGAAATTCATAAAAAAAAAGAATTGCTCAGTGAAAATCAGATTTTATTTCTAAGTCTGCTCTAGTTCTGCAATGAATTATAAGAACTACTTGCGGTGCCTCTTACAGATTGACACAAAAAAAAGTCACCATTTTGCACCGCCTTTTTTCGGCATTATAAAGCGGATTCCCTAGTTTATTGTATGACGTCGTGAATTCTCCTACTCCAGTACGCGGAAATGATAGACAGACTGGAGAACTGAAAAGGACTTGAACGAAAGCGGTCTTCGTCTAACTGAGGTATCATCTTGGTATCTGAATAGTCGGGATTCGGGAAAGCCAACCAAAACGTTAGCCAGAATGACAGGTGTCCGTTTGGATCTCCGACACGGGCATCTGTTAAGATCATGTCTGGAGCTTTGCTACTACACCATGTCTGTCGGTATTGTAGATCCGTCTGGGAGCTAAGGAGAACATTATGATTATCTCCGCCAAGAACCGAGCATCTCTTCGAAACAATATCTGAAACATTAGCGCGAAACTATACTCTTCTGCTTCGTAAATCATCTTTCGGAGCTACTGACAGACGTTTCGAACAGCCTCAGCAAGAACCATGTACATCGATATGTTACAGTTTTTCTCTATTAACCTTTATGCACCATGCATCCTATATATATAGGACAGACGTACCGCTCACCCCCACAGTACTCTTTTTATATATTCAGTCAACAAATATATTTAATTACTTTTTTTAAGACTTTCTCTCACCATCTTCGTTTATTCCTCCGCAAAATATCGTGTATTTCCTAATGTTACCCTTCTTGGTTCATAAAATATTCACATTTTACATAAATGGTGTGCTAAACTGTAAATGTCCAGCTCCGGGGCCAAAGGGTTAATCTCATTTTCTCCCTTTTTTTAATGTTTGGCAAATTAGGAGAAGAATATGATCCAAATGTTTTTGGGAATGGAATGTTAAGCAAGATATTTGGACCTAACAGGGGGTGGGGGGATTGGGAGGGGGGGATTAAGGGAAGACTAGACAAAATTTCGTAGTGAGGAATTTCATGATTTTTACTCCGCACCAAAATATTAGGGTGATAAAAGGAAAGGAAAGTGAAATGGCTAAGGCATGTGGCACGTTTGGAGAAGAGGAGATGTGCATAACAGATATTGCTGTGAGAAACTGAAGAAAATGTTTCACTTTGAAGACCTTGAGGTCGAGAGGGAAACAATATTAAACTTTTGGCGCCGGAATTATTTTTTTTTAATTTTAGCACACCCTGTATATAAAATGTGAATAATACAGGAACCAAATACGTTAGAATTATGAAACAAACTGCATTTTGAAGAGCAAAAAACGGAGAGTATACACCATGTTTAAAATATTCGGTACCAATATTTGTTGAATAAATATATAAAATGCAACTTTAGAGGTTAGCGGTGCGGTACGTCAACTATAGTTGACGTTAGGCGTCTAAAGGTTAAAACGGGTTTTCAAGAAATAGGATGGAGGGTTTAAACTGTGTTAACCCTTATCGTGCTAAGGTGGAGAATATGGCGAGCTCCTAATAATGCTAGTAAATGTCAGATGCGATTTAATTTGGCGTTGAACTCTTTAAACGCCGAGTTAAATCCCATCTGCCATCTGCTGGCATTATTAGAAGCTCAGCATATTCTACACGTTAGCAGGATAAGGGTTAAAGGGTTAATATGGCTGCAGGTAGAGGCAATAGGCAGGATCTTGAGAATACGATAATTAAAATTACTGTTTAAAAGGCGCGGAGTTTTACTTGACTATCTCACGAACAATTCGCTTCTCAAGAAGGTGCCTGCTCCATGGAGTTAGTCTAACTGAACACTAATAACTGACTACAGATGAACGACGGCAGAACAAAACAGTGGTAACATTATTCTGAGACAACTGATTTTATGCGCAGTGGTATGAATGTTTCTCTGATTGTACGGTCACTTTGTAGACCGCAGGACTAATGACGCTGGCTCTCAGTGGTGTAAATGCGACCAATGTGTCCATTGTGCCAGTCGTGCAATGCAACAAGGCTCTATCAAGTGAGAATCGATTGCATCACAATGGCACTGTGCTAATAACGCACTCACTTTAGGTAACACGAAGCTTAACCTGTCATTATTACAGGTAACTACACGTTAGTACAGATAGGGGTGCGGTCTTTGTTAAGCACTTTGAATGCTTGTAGATCTTTGTCATTCACAATTTATTTAACGGAATGTTATTGTTAAAATGGATGGTGCTTCTGCATTCGGTTAGGTTCTCGCTGCAACATTTGAATATCGTGTGTTATTGACACTGGAAGGGGAAAAAAAAGGGCAGTCGAGTTAAATTTACCGCAGAACGTCACGAATGGGTTTCATGCCTGTTAGGTAACTCAGTGCTATGTTTTAGCTGTCGGCCATGAAGACAGAAAAAGTGGAGAAATATGGCAATTACGTGTCAGCAGTAAATGTGGTGATGTGTTACTGTCAAAAATATTTTATTGTTGGCTGCTGTCTTGTACAAGGCCTGTCTCTACTAATTCCATGTAGCAGAGAACTTCTCGCCGTTACATTTACACAGTTCGCAGAGACATTTTTATCTTTCACAGAACGTAAGGTTTAGAAGCGTGCCAGTAACTGCTCTCCAGTAACTGCTTTCCAGTAACTCGTTTCCAAATGCGTACATAGACAGTCCGCAACCATACCCTGCGTCTCCTCATAACATATTTATGTCTAGGCTTCTGAGGGGTTTCTAAAATAATTTTTGATCCACTTTCGCTTTCCACGCCCTAACATCTTCCTGCACTCGTATCTTCCTTCATCTGGTCATCCTAATAAAACTTAACTGCTGTAATGCAAAGGTTATTAAAGCCCTCAGGATATGGATATTTGTTCAAATTCCTATTACTCGATATTTAATAATTGTCCAACAAGATTCGACTTATTCAGTTTATTACATTTTCTGTAGGCAGCTCTACATGTTTCGGGTGTTGAAAGCCAACATCAGGAGCTTGTACAGCTGTAATTACAGCTTCTGGTGTTGATTAACCAGATCTACTACCATCAGCTCTCGTTGTTGAGTTGTAACTGATTCATGTGTATTGTAGTGTAGGTGTACCTACCGTACGATACACATCAATGAGTGGATGAGCGTTCGGACCGAAGACTGTTACAGCCTTCGGTCCGGACACTCATCCATCCTACCTGCACTCTACTCCCAACCAGGAGCAACTCGAGAACCAGACGGCCTATGTGGTAAACAACGCTATCGTCGTGAGGTCCTGATGATGGGCATAATGGTGCCCGAAACATGTTGAACCTAACATAAGCGTAATAAAGTAATAAGTGGAATCTAGTTTGATTTTATTCTTCAGTTATCAAGATGATGCACGGTCCAATACACATCAAATTTGTACTGATATTTAATAACAAATTATTTCTTTTAAAAGTATCTTACCAACATGCAGATAAATTGTATTTGTCTACTTTACTCAGTTCAGTTTCATACATTTGTTAATATAAAGAAATTTTTCCCGCAGTGAAGAAGTCTTCAGCAATGTCTCAAAATCGGATCCCTGTGCCGTTCAACAGTCCTACATAATTTGTGCACTTAATGTAACATAAGGATAATTGAAGTCTGTATACCAACACTGTCGTGCAGTTTAACTTATGGACCAGCAAATTTTGGTTCTTGCATAAATCGTGTATTGTCACAGAATTGAATGATAGGAATATGCACAGTGACTCTGTCGCTGGCACGGAATGGACGCGTGTAGATTATTCTGTTGAGAAATAACTTCAGTATTTAGACGGATGAATGTACAGGGTGGCGCGGAGCCGACTGACGCATTTCAAATGGTCATGGATAATATATGGAAACAGGGAAAAATAAGCGAAACCGTCTACAAATACGTCCGAGTATGCTATTTATTACCCATAGATTACAAGCTTATTTTCTGAACATCAGGCTGATGGCCTCCGTTTATATCAATGCATTGTTACAAGCGTGTCTGGAAGTTGCCGTACACGCGCCTCCGTAGGTCCTCAACAATAGCCACAATTTCAGCAACAATGGTTTGTTTGAGTTATTGAGTAGTCATGATACGCCTCCGGAACACACGGTCTTTCGGGAACCCCCACAGGAAAAAATCTGGTACAGTGAGTTCCGGTGACCGAGAAGGCCAAGCGATGTCGCCGAAACTACGAACACAGGTAACACGTTGTTGCACGTTCCAACGCTCCATTGCGACTGACCATATGAAATGGCGTCCTCTCCTCTACCGTTCTCCTTCCCGCCAACC
>Ga0131853_10021808_pt1 | contig 11613 bp, 6 predicted proteins | sample TergutLab28metaG_FD_92764 | JGI IMG/M metagenome (GOLD analysis project Ga0131853, IMG submission 92764) | Labiotermes labralis P1 segment gut microbial communities from Petit-Saut dam, French Guiana - Lab288 P1 (version 2) (version 2) | ecosystem: Host-associated > Arthropoda: Insects >...
GGGGTGCTCTCAACGGGGGGGGTGGCCGGGGGGGGGAATGGCCTCTGGGGGGTTGTGGGGAGCTTCTAAAAAAGGGGGGGGGCGGGCCCGGGGGGGGTGTTGGGCCAGGGGGGGGGGGGGGGGGGGGTATTTGTGCGCATTGTATATCATGAAGGTCTTCAATGTGCACTTTATATAGCCTGCCATTCAATGCGTAAAGGAATTAATCTCCCAGAGGTTAAAGCTGCCGGAAATTGAAGCTGTAGGTCTTCTCTGCCTAAGAAACATCAGGCATTAGCATTGACAACGTTGCCTGCGACATTTCAGTACGTGTCAGCATTCCTGGGTAAGCTGCTTCTGGATGCGAAAAGGTGCATGCCCTCTGGGGCATATGATGTCTTCAGCAACTTTAATTTCGCTCCCCGATTCGCACGAAATGATCAATGGCAGAGTGATTCATTACCCTGATAGCGTCCCAATGAGACGTGCACGAGGTGTACCGACAGAGACACGCCTTGTTCCCGGTAACATGGCACGCGGTGTAGATAACTACTAATTGTTATGCAGATTAGCCCTCGCAGACACAGCGTAGGTATGCACAAACGCGTCACGACAATTTCCTAGGCACGTCTCCCCGGTTCTCTTTAAATCTGAACAGCGTTTCCTCCTCTTACACTACACTGCACACATTACACCATCACGTTTTATCTTGAAACTCTTTCTTTTGTTTGGCGCCACAGTCTATCTCGGGCCTAGGTCGCCTAATTTTGGAGCCTTCTAGATCGCACAATTAAACACACACAACCGGTAGGACTCCTCTGAGCGAATGATCAGCTCGTTGCACAGGCCGCTACCGACACAACACACAACAGTCACAAGAGGCGAGCATCCATGCCTTCAGCAAGACTGGAACCCGCGATCCCAGGAATGGGAAGGCCGCAGGCCAACGCCTTAGTCCGCATCGCCACTGGGATTTGTTTATTTTCAATTTGCCTTTAAATATTTTTTTTCCAGAAATAACATAATACAATGAATTCAAAATTAGGTGTCAATATCACAAGTACTTTATCAAACATGGGGGCCGCGGTAGCACAGTGGTTAAGGTGCTGTGCTAGAAGGAAGGTCGCTGGTTCGATCCCAGCTGGTGTCACTGGAATTTTTCATTGACATAAAATCCTTCCGATTGCACTATGTCCCTGGGGTCGACTCAGCCTCTAACAGAAATGAGTACCAGAAGCATTTCCTGGGGGTAAAGACGGCCGGTGTGTAAGGCTGACGACCTTACCACCATCCTGTGCCCTTGTCATGAAATCTGGGAACCTTAATTCGTGGAACCCTCTGGGTCACTCCAGGCCTATAATGGGACTGCTTTACATTTATTAATTAATCAAATAATGTGGACCTCAGTGTCGGGAGGGCGCGGAAAGAACTCCTGTCAATACGGTATATGACACGGCGCTGGACATTAGCAGCGCTGAAACATCGAGGGCTATGCTACCACATTTTTAGCCTAAGAAATCTTCTTCTTCTTCCATTGGCACTACAGCCCACTGTGGGCTTTGGCCTGTCGAACAATGTCCTTCCATTTTTTCCTATCTGCCACACCAACTCTCTACATCTTCTCACTCCCAGCACTTGAAGATCTCCTTCTACTTCCTCTTTCCATCTTTTCCTGGGTCTTCCCCTTCTTCTCGTCCCTTCCAGTTCTTGAGTGAAGATCTTTTTTGGGTATCCTATCCTCCTCCATTCTCTCTAGGTGACCTAACCAGCTTATCCTTTGCCCTTTTATCCCTTTTACTATATATTCTCCATTGCTCATCTCTTCTAGTTCTCGATTCGTCCGATTTTTCCGTTCCCTGTTTTCATATTTAGGACCATATATTCTTCTAAATATTTTCCTTTCAAAAATCAGCAGGGCTTGTAGCTTCAGATATCAGGCAGCCGAAATTTTCGGGAGATTTCTTAACCAAAATTTTGCATATGTTTATTTTTCCCATTTAAATATTGCTTCAGTCCTCTCATCTTATTATGCTTTGTTTAATCATGTTAATAAAGTTGGTTGAAGATTCAAACAGCTAAGTCCTCATTACGTAATCATCACAGTTCTCTATCATCTTCTGGGTATTCTTCTCAGTACTAATTAGCTCTGCAACGCCGTCAATCTCTGATCCTCCCCAAACGTCAGACTATATTTCATAACAATTATGTTCACACCTACTAATTTCCTACGGACATGGCGACTCAAAAACCTACAGGTTATTTCTAAAATTTGTTAGGCAATAAATTTGTAAGTTTAAATACAAAAATCTTCATGTTTGTACCGTGCATCAGTAACGATTAAAACACTTTATTGCCCAACAGATGCACAAATATATAATTCGTAGATACAATTAGAATTATTATACAATATTTAAAACATTTAAAATTGCTCCATGTTTCGGATCACAAGGGATCCATCGTCAGGGAGCTTTATACAGTGCTTGGCTAAAATTACCTCTCTAGACTGTGCAGTACACACAAGCAACACGGGCAAATATGCTGCCATAACACCGACTACGTCCATATCAACAGATACGATAGAACCATTACTGTAATTTTAGCCAAGCACTGTACAAGGCTCCCTGATGATGGATCCCTTGTGATCCGAAACATGTTGGAGCAATTTTAAATATTTTACAATAAATCTAATTGTATCTACGAATTACATATTTGTGCATCTGTTGGATAATAACGTGTTTTAAATACAAAAGTTTACATAGTGGAAGAATCTTCTTGAAATTCAACAGGAAACCATACTGTTTATTGTCTTCAGCCTTATCCACTTTCACTTATCCGATACGTAACAATATCTCCCTCCCTCCCTCCAATCTGCTATACAACGATGCCTCTAGTTACATTTTATCCTACACAATCAACCACGTGCCTTCTCGAATTATACATAAAATCTCTAGTTTTCGGCTTTGAAGCGCCTGTCCTTCCAAACTGGATCATTGAACGAACGTAGCTGACATCAAGCTCCTCCAAGAACTGATTCCTTGGAATCGCTCACTGCCTTCTTTCCCCGACAACACGGCAAACACAATGTGCGAATCTAGGACACATTTCCGCCAAAGATCAGGTTCCTGAATCCATTCTGCAGCGATTTATCATTCATCTTGACTACAGACTTAACGGAGGCGTCACCAGCCTTGAAATAAATGTGACGTACTCTTAATTTCCCGAGCCTCTTAAGTCTCTGAGCCTTGGGGGTCTCCATTATATTCGCCTCAGATAAAAAGGACGGTCTGCTTGCTGAGTCATGAAGTTAGGAAATTAATAACAGAAAATTAATATTAAGAGAACGGAAAACTGCTATGTGTATTGCGAACACCACAAAAGTGCTCATCACAAGCTTACTTATGAGTTAATCACTTGTTTTGCCAGTCATCTTACGTGGAATTCATCAGCAGATGGTGAGCACTTGAGGGAACTTCATAGCGAACAATTCTTATTTCCAAGATGTGATTAGTATCAGATAAGACGGCATTTTACTTTCCACTTGAATCTAGATAGCCAATTCGATCTCTTGTACCGTTCAGACGGAACAAACTACGATCAATAGGAAATATCTACCCCGAAAAGTTCAAACTGGCGTGAACAGCAATGGCTTAAAAATCGGCGTTGTTTCCCGGATTAAGAAATTGCGTGGTGTGGTTGGTGGGTAGCAGTCTTCCGCAGCAACAGACTGTACTTATGAAGCCCTTGTAACATTGAACCAGACGACACATCATAATCCAGAAGGCTAGAGCCCTAAATTTCGAGATTATTCAGCTGATCAAAAATTCTGTGAATGAAGGAACTCTAAAAAGATTTCATTCAACTTATTCAACCCGGTTTAAAATTTAGTACCACAGACATTATTATTATTATTATTATTATTATCTCAACAACACTTCAATATTACCTTCTCATTTATACGTAGATCTTACAATTGGACTCGCAGCTTTTCTATACAGAACTTTACTTCAGTTTATTCCGTCCCAAACGCCCATTCTTCTGATATGTTTTTAATTGAATTGCTAACATTATATTAGGATTGTGACGTATTAAACTATTCCTTTTTTAACATTCTTCACTACTTCGTTACTTTAAGATTCTTACTTTCAAATGTCGACCTCAGAACTCCCCTGTCTGCTGTATAATGCACGACACCAAGTCTCACACCCTCATATAAGACGGGTAGTATAATTGCGAGTTGTGGGATTTTCACTGCAGAGGGAACTGCACCGTGTGCAGCGGTGTGCCCGGTCCCGGTGGCCGCGCGGTTTAAGGCGTGCGTCTGCGGCCGCTCGCTTACGGGGAATGCCGGTTCGAATCCCGCCGGGAGCATGGATGTCTGTCTCTTGTGAGTGTTGTTTACTGCCAGGTAGAGGTCTCTGCGACGGGCTGATCACTGGCTCAGAGGAGTCCTACCTACTGTGGTGTGTTGTCTGTGATCTACAACCCTCAAGAATGAGGAGAGGCTATGTATCTTTGGGCCGCAGGGCCACAGGAAAAAAGTTGTGTGTACCGAAGTTCCGGATTGAAAAGCTGCCTTTTTCTTGGTATTTTCATATATCGAATTTTAGTAAATAATATTAAGTGTTCCTGGATCGTGACGTCATGTATACTGTTAGCAAAGTCCGGCAAAACGCTGATGTCTCTTTCTTCAAAATAAAAGTGAACTTGTCTACCCTCAAACTGCACGGTAGAGGGCGGAAGAATGTGTGTGGTTTCTCCATACGGTCGATGGTTATCTACAAAACTACACGGTTCTCGAGGCACGCGGTGATACAGTTGGTTGAGGCATTGCGCTACGAGCCGGAAGGTCGCGAATTCGATGGTGTAATTGAAATTTTTCATTGACATAATCCTTCCTGCCGCACTATGGTCCTGCGATTGACTCAGCCTCTAACAGAAACGAGTACCAGGAATATTTCCTGGGGGGTGAAGGTGGCCGGTGCGTAGGGCTGACAACCTTACCATCTTCATGTGCCGACTGTCTTGAAATCTGGGAGTCTCAACTTCCTGGAACCCTCAAGGACTCTCCAGGCCTGTAATGGGATTGCTTTTACACGGTGTCTCAATTCAGAATTCCACCGTCCTGACAAGCAGGCGCCGATCTTCTCACTTGCGACCGGATATTGTCACAGTGTTAAGGTCCGTCACTCGGTATTTGCACAGACTCGTGAGCCGCTTCCCGGACGTTAGGCCCTTTATGTGTAAATATGTTGCGTTATGCGACTAAGTAACATAACCACATATTAGTTGGGGGTGCGAGTGGCACAGAGGAGGGGAGAGGCAGTGGTGCCGCCGCCCTAGGCGGCAGAGCGCAGGGGGCGGCAAAATTGATATTTTATAAGGAAAATGTTTCAAGTAAACATTAAATTATTGAGCCAAATACAATGAAATTCAGTGAGTGACGGTGTTTTTTTTTAATTCGCGATTTCTGTTAAGGGCAGTCACTGTGACTCCTCGTCCCAGGACACCGAAGGAACCCTAGCTAATCCGTTGGCAGGCACAACACGCAGTAACATATTCTGTTGCCTTCAGTGTCGGTGCCTTTCCTGAAACCATTAAAGGTAAAGTGATCCTGTTAAAGGCTCGGTGTGGCCCAGAGAGCGGATAGAAGTATAGCTCTACTGTTCCATGACCGCGGCACTAGAAGGGGGTGAGTAGTCAGCCCCACGCCACGGCCACACTTTTACCCCCGGGAAAGACTTGGTACCCATTTTACAGGAGGCTGGGTGGGCCCCAGGACCGGTCTGGACGGGCGGAAATCTCGTCCCCACGGGGATTCGATCCCGGACCGTCCAGCCCGTAGTTAGTCGCTATACCGACTGAGCTACCCGGCCCGCTACTTATCACTGTAGGAAAGCAAAATCCTTTTATAAGTGAAATATAGGTCTAATAGCGTATAATTTACATTGAAAACATTTGTATCTCTTCTGGACTGCCATTTTATCAATCTCCAACATTTGTTTCGTGTGGAACCTGTCACGTCTGGAGTATTTATTGCGCTATCTTTCAGATTTATTCCAACGATAGAAAAGCTGTGAGAGAAACACTTTCATGCACAATGCTGCCTAGTTTCACTAAAACACCGAAAGTGGAACAGAAATCTTTGGACGAAGGCCAAAAAAATGTACGCTCTGAAACGTTTCTTGTATATAAATTATTGGGACATTTCGAAAGTTACGTTTACATCACGTAACTAGAGCTATTGGCCTGGGAGTTCAGTGCAGACCTCATTAAGCAGATTTAAGCGATGTTTGAGGTCTTAGTATTTGTGAAAATAAGGTTTATTGTCTTCTGGGTTATGACGCCGTGTAGCTTGGTAACATTTACTGACGATTTGTAGGAACGTGCTGAGTCCGTCTTCATGATCTACACAATCGTCTAGCTTGAGGTCTTAGCATTTGTGAAAATAAGGTTTATTGTCTTCTGGCTTATGACGCCGTGTAGCTTGTTACATTTACTGACGATTTGTAGGAACGTACTGGGTCCGTCTTCATGACCTACACAATCGTCTAGCTCACACACCAACAAATCATTCAGCAACGTAAACAAAAACTCCACTTATCCGGAAGCTGGCTATCCAGATCGCCAATTGTCCCGATCGGCTTGGCCCTTCGAGTAAACGTTTACTTACTGTAATTGTACTACATCTTATTGGGGCTTAAATTTTTCCGCTAATTGTAAAATACATAAGAGGGATCATATATTAATGCTTTAATTGTACGTAAATGAATATGTAGCCTAATATAGCCGTTTGTAGAATTTGTTTCCACTTAAAACCGCCAATGTCGTCTATTTTCAAAGAAAAATCCAATTATCCGAATTTGCTGCTTATCCGGATGGTTCGCCATCCCAGTCATTCCGGATAACTGGTGTTACACTGTACTTCATAAATTCGTTTTGATACGCAGATTCAAAACCTTAAGGCCAATATTTTGTGTCACGTCACATTCAGCAAGAAACCCGAAAAGACTGTTTTTAAATGTACAGGGGTGGTGATAAGTCCTTAGCCCGACCAGGAAGGAAACAAGAATGGCGTGAATTTCTTTCGGCGCCTTGCCTTGCAGGGGGGAAAAAAATTGATGACAGCTCGCGTCTCCATGTTGTTGAAATCGCGCGCGTCGCCTGACACGCTTCCGAGCTTGTTTCCTTCCTGGTCGGGCTAAGGACTTATGAGCACCCCGGTACTGTTAAAAATCTGCAACATTCGTAATTTTTGGCAGAAATGGAGCGGACAAACTGTCTACCATTTCAGATTGTGAGAATATGTTATTTGTGTCTTTGAGTGGGAGTTTGTTCTAATTTGAATTATGTCATTGTTTCTAATTATGTAACAAGTTGTGGGTATGTTCATACATCTTGCATAAAAATTAGAATACTGGAGAAAAGGAAGCAGACACCTGTGAATGTTACAGTTTGCCAACTGTCATTTCGGTGAGCTGCTTATGCTGCTTATGCTGCTACTCAAACTAACCCAACTGATTTTATGTCCTTGCAACACGTTAGCTGACACTGGAGCTGTGTGCAACTGATGAAGTTTACTGGCCAGTTCCATAGCCATTAAGGCAGACTGACCTTCAACATTTCTCTTCGTTACAAAACAGTCTGTGGTGGCGGTTTATGAAAGGAGGGAGTTAATTAATTTTTCTTTTTATTGATACGAACTTATTTTGAAACCGAATGACTAGTGCCCCGTTTTTTGTTTCATTTTCTGGTGCTGGAGGAAAACAGTTATGTGCTGAGAATTTAGCTTTTAAAAATTGTGAACGATCTCCTGGTAGTTATATATATATATATATATATATATATATATATACTAAAGGTAAATCAGTCCCGTTACAGGCCTGGAGTGGCCCAGGGGGTTCTAGGAAGTTTATGTTCCCAGATTTCATGACAACGTCACAGGATGGTGGTAAGGTTGTCAGCCTTACGCACCGGCCGCCTTTACCTCCAGGAAATGCTCCTGATACTAATTTATATTAGAGGCTGAGTCGACCCCAGGGCCATAGTGCGATCGGAAGGATTTTATGTCAAAGAAAATCCACTGACACTACCTGGGATCGAACCAGCGTCCTTCCGAGTTGTAGCACAGCACCTTAACCACTGTGCTACCGCGGTCCCCACTTGTACACGGTAAGTGAACAAAATGACAGCAGTGTCTGCTGTAGAATGCACTTGAACAGGAAATGAACAATAATTTCCGTGCGTGAGAACGTGCGCGTGTTGGGTTGGTTCGTGGGGACGCGCACCGTAGTTAACAATCATGTTGATGCAGTGTTTGTGTGGATACATTTTTATAAACCGCGCCTGTCTGTAAACGTGTCAAGCCCACACCACGACGGAAATTGCTGTCCTTCTTGTGTTAGAACATTTCCAAACAAAATAATATTACATGCCGTCTGGTCTGTGTTCATTCTTCACTAAGTGTTGAGCCCCACTGACTCATATAAATTGGGTATAAAGTAAGAAATTTATTTTTAAAATAACTCAGAAATTGTCCCTAACAAAGACCCCCCCCCCTCACCATATCTCAAATACAGGAACCAAAGTGTTAACACAGTTCAGAGAAATTAATGGCCTTTACTGGTGAATCGTAATAAAACAGTTCTCCGTGTTCAAACATTAATTAATAAATCAATGAACGTTTTTAATCGTTTATTAATCATGTTTCGTTTTTTATATACTTCATCCATCTACTTCTACCCACTCTGGGGAAAAAATATAGTATCATAAAGGGATAAACGTACAAATGTATGGTAATTTTGTTACCTTTGTCTCTACTGTGGGGACCGCGGTGGCTCAGTGGTTAAGGCACTGCGCGACAACTCGGAAAGTCGCTGGTTCGATTCCGGATGGTGTCACTGGAACTTTTCATCTACATAATCCTTCCGATCGCACTATGGCCCTGGGGTCGACTCAGCCTCTAACAGAAATGAGTACCAGGAATATTTCCTGGGGTAAAAAGCGGCCGGTGCGTAAGGCTGACAACCTTACCACCATCCTGTGCCGTTGTCACGTAATCTGGGAACCTTAACTTCCTGGATCCCTCTGGGCACCTGGGGCCTGTAATGGAACTGATTTACCTTTTTATTTATTTGTGTCTCTGCGATGGTAAGACGATGAAATTTGTTAACAAAATGACTGAGGGAACGCAATATACAAAAGCTGGAGTGTAACTGAACCACAGGAATTTTTACGTCAAAAGTGTGTCTTCCAGTGACACAATCTTCTGGTTCTATTCGTTACTATTCGCCAACACACATGACGACAGTCAATTAGGAATGGTTTACAGAGGGCAAAAGAAGCGCTGACCAACGACCCATACAGCCCCACGCATTTACAGCGAACTGCTCACGTCCAGGGACCGACGGTGCGTGTCCGTTAACGTGGCTGTTCGTGGTTTTCCGTGCCTTTCGACGTCGTTACAGACGTGCCCGATTTTACGTTGTTCAACTTGAAACCGCAGCTGCTGACATCACCCACAGCCAATGGATTCCCGGAAATATTCAGGAAATTAGGGACTGTGGGCAGCAGAGCGGCACGTTATTACATCATGGAATACGAGTGAATCTCCTCGACACGTGTTCAACTGCTGGAAGGCTGCCGGAGATATTCTACACAAAGCACAGTACTTGATGTCTGTCGTTCGTTTTCCAAGTCCCTGTTCTTTATCTGTTCGCCCTTCTTCAATACTTATTAGTCAATAAAATAAAAGTCACAGTTCAAAAAAAATTTTATAAAATTTTTTCTTCACTGTTTTGCTCTCTATTCTTCTTTCTTTAGCTTCTCCCTTAATGTGTCACTTTTATCCCTTTTTCTCCATAACTTGTTTTACTTTTCACTTCTTTTATCCCACGTGCCTTCTACTATTCCTAATCAATGTAATGATGCTCTTGGTACATCGGCATAGATTCGAACCGGATATTTCCGGTTAAGTGTTTTACCATTTGAGCTAATTTGCTATGTTAAAATACTGACTTGGGCAACCATAATTTCTACAAACCTATAAGACAGCCATTTTTGTGCACATACATATATCAGGCTGTGCTGTAAGTTTGGCAGTTAGTCGCCCGATTTATATTGCGGGGACCTGGCTTGATTCAAGGGCAAATCACGTGGGATTTGTGGTCGAAATAGAGGCAATGAATCATGCCTTTCTATAAGTAGTCGGTCGTCCACTCTTAGTACCATTTCATCAATGCTCCATACTCTCTCGCACATCATTCTGGAAGATTCTAGAGACCTCATTAACACAGACAGAATAAAAAGAAATATCACGAAGAGAAATGACAAATTCCTTACGTTATAAAGCTGTGGTGCTCAAAACGTCTTCTGTGGTACCCTGTAGTTCAGCGGGACATAGTTTTTAGGAGTCCTGTCAGCAAATTTTCTTTGTAACGTTATTGGCAAATACAATGTTGATAATCTAGTAATTTAATATTGCCCTCTTCATCAACACGCTGGAGTATTTTATTTTTCAAAATAAAAGTTCATGTTTTAAAGAGTTTCATTTCATTCCGTTATCCAAAATATGTTTCTTAAACTCTACAGGTTTTCTATGAAAATTGAAAATTGGGCAACATGAACTCACAGACGTGAAGTGCTCTAAGACCGAAGTTAAAAGAAATGGTCACCCTATAACAGGCCACGAAGGGCCAGATACGCAGTAGAGGTATAGCTCTACTCTTTCTTTAACCTCGGCAATGCCCCGATCACTTAACCCCCCCCCTCGGGGAAGACCCGGTACCCAATTTAAAGGAGGGTTGTTGGGTCCCAGGGCCGGTCTGAACAGGTGCGGAAAATCTCGCCCCCCACCGGGATTCGATCCCCGGACCTTCGAGCCCGTAGCGAGTAGCTATACAGTCTGCGCCATCCCGGCCCGTAGGTGGAAGACATACCAAGCAATAAGCACACACAGTCACACGTGACGCCATTTGCTGGAACATCTCTGCCATAATAGCACCTACAGATTTAGATGCTTCTTTCCTTCGTTAACAAGGCGTTGGAAATGGTTCCGTTTAACCTAACTGCCTGGTGTGAGTGGCTCCGTGTACAGTTTTGTGCATTAATGGAGCAAACACAGCAAGCCATGCGTAACACGTTGCAATGACTATAAAATTTCTTCCACTCCAATTCTGAAAACGCACTGAAAAAATCACCTCTCCTGTTTCAAGCAAACAATATATATATATATATAATAATTATTAACTGCAATTGGGTTGCCACCCGGTGGCAGTGGGTATTTTACGTGTATACAAATCATGAAAACGTTTACTACTGAATTTAAGTCGGGAGGGCTACATGAGAAGCATGTAGTGGCAACTTGGAATGTTGGGAACCATCTCAGCATTTGCTTATAGACACAGGGAAACAAAGAGAAACCTGTGTCGAGGTGGCCGGTCGCAGGACCTTCCGGATACTGACCTCTAGCCAGCAGTCCGGCATCTAAAGTAAAAAAAACAGCAATTCACACATAGTACAACAAATACACATAAGATGACAACAATACACACAAGACAACTACAACAATACACACGGCCAAACCAACAACAATTACACACAAGACAACTTAAAACTAGCGACAATACATGCGAGACA
>Ga0131853_10021810_pt1 | contig 11612 bp, 8 predicted proteins | sample TergutLab28metaG_FD_92764 | JGI IMG/M metagenome (GOLD analysis project Ga0131853, IMG submission 92764) | Labiotermes labralis P1 segment gut microbial communities from Petit-Saut dam, French Guiana - Lab288 P1 (version 2) (version 2) | ecosystem: Host-associated > Arthropoda: Insects >...
CAGTCCGTACCGCGCTGTAAACACTTTTCATCTCGGTTATAAAAACGAATCAGTTTATGCTGTAAGTGGCACAAGTCGCTGTTTGTTCTCAGATAAATACAAAACACATAAATACAGTGTGGGGAGAGCGTACAGTTGTTGAATGTTAAACTGGTGGTATATCACGTGACCAGTAGGCTTTATAAGGTTAAAGGGATAGGAAGGGAAGTAGTGGAATGGATAGATCTGGCTCACATTATGGGCAAGTGGCCGGATCTTGTAAATGTGGTTTTTGGTTCCATAAAACGCAGGGAATTTTTTTTTTGACGGGCTGAAGAACTGTCAGCTTTGCAAGAAAGTTTCTGCCTCATGGAGTCGGTTGAGATTTCAAAATCAAACCTTACATACACGTCCTACTTAATTCGCCCTTTACTAACAGCTGGATTGTTTGGTTACTCGGCAATTTCATGATGTTCTATCAACTACTGAAAACATGAAAAATCGAGCAAGGTATTCCTAAGAGGTTACAGAAATAAAGGAAAATAAAATATTCATTGAGATGTGATTCTATTCTTTCCACGATTCAGTTCCCATCTAAGAACAGCGCCTTGCGGAGCACAGGCTTCTCAAGTACAGGATGGCCCAGAAGTCAATTAAACGATAACATTTTCTCATATCAACATGAATGTCCAAGTATGTAATCCAATGTTTCAACGTGACCGGATTCAATGAAACTTTCTCGGACCAGCATCAGCGGCAGCGGCAAGCAAACGGACGTTTCGGACACTATCTGTATTATCATCAGGTTTAAAGCTGTTAGAACTAGTATGGGTCTAAGTCAGGTTCATGCTTCTTTTCTGATTTAGTTACCCATTCCCATTCAGGTAACATTTCTGAAAATTCAGGAAGTAATAAATTTTCAAATCATTTATGTATCAATCGATGAAATTTACTTCACGACAAGCCTTATGTTCCTGTTTACACCGTTCTACTCTCTCTGTCTTCGATTCCCGGTGGTATCATTGGAATTTTTCATTGACATAAACCTTCAGGTCGCACTATGTCCCTGGCAGCCGGCTCAGTCTCTAACAGTAATGAGTACCAGGAGTATTTCTTGGGGGATAAAGGCAGCCGGTGCGTAAGGCTGACAACCTTACCACCTTCATGTGCCGATTGTCTTGAAATCTGGAGGCCTCAACCTCCTGGAATCCTCTGGGCCTGTCCAGGCCTCTAATGGGATTTGCTTTACCTTTACCTTTACCTTTACTCCCTGTCTAGTGCTCATAAGCTGCGCTATACCATTACTCTGCTATTACTGTCTTTTCTCTCAAAAAAATTTTCTTGACTTTGCAGTTTCTCTACTGGCTAACACGTAGATGCAGGATTAAGGTTAATTATGCGTCAGGAAAATGCTATAAATATTTAGGGGGACTCTCCCATTAAATCTTCTGTCTTCCAGTGTGCTACCCAAAAATATAAAGATTAAGATTTACAGAAATGTAACTTTGTCTGTTGATTTAACGTTGTGAAACTGTTGTCTCTCACACTGAGAAAGAAACACAGGCTGAGGGTTTTCGAGAATGGATTGCTGAGGAAGAAATTTTGGACTAAGACGGAGGAAGTAACAAGGGTATAGAGAAGACTACATAACGAGGAACTTTACAATCTGCACTTTTTAACCATTAGCCTACTAACGTAGAGAATATGGTGAGCTCCTAGTAATGCCAGCAATTTTAAAGTGTACTATTTGGTGACCTACGTTTGGCAACATTGGCAGCCCTCTCTTTTTATTGTCTGCACAATGTCTCAACACTTAATCAATCATGAAAGGCATCCTGTGTCATATATATGTGTAAACACTTAGTCTGGTTTTTCGAAAAGCATGCGCAAAATTTAAATACCCCGCGGAATAATTCGGCGAGCTGAGTGGAAGACGTTACGTGGGAGACCTAGGCGTAGATGGGAGAATAATATTAAAATTTATCTTTAAGAAGTTGGATGAGTGCATGGACTAGATTGATGTGGCTCAGGATAGGGGCCGGTGGAGAGCGCTTGTGAATGCGGTAATGAACTTGTGGGTTTCATAAAATGTGGAGAATTTATTGACTGGATGAGGACCTGTTAGCTTCTTAAGATGAACTCTGCTCCATGGAGTTCGTTCGTTTGAGACTGTGCCATTTCCTTCCTTGAATGAGTAAGAAAATTATCAGGAATTGCTCAGAATTCATGTCTCTGACTGGGATTCGAAAAAAGGATATTACGAGACCAGTATAGACGGTGGAACTCTACGCTGACATATCCATGTATGCCATATAATCGTGACGTAGTTCTACGGGGATACGTCTGCATGCCAGACGTCATAAACCTAAGAGGTGTGACTTAGTCAACTTTTGCTCTGCGTGTCTGAATACTGGGGTAAGCAGGATTCAACAGCGCCTACTGCATACTCATGTTGACCGCATAACAAAGACGGATATTGGTTCTGGGGGGAAGAAATAGCCGGCATTCTGGTAAAGAGTGATTATCCGGAAAAGGGCACAGAGTACAGGACAGTAGACAGCGAAGAAGATAAGAAACAGAGAACATAATCTTGATGTGGAGACCAGAAAAAAAAAACAGGAGAGCAATTCAGTCTGGACATGTCTTCAGCTAGACTTTAAAACCTTCCATCAACTCTCGAATCGTTTTTCCTTGAGTCTTCAGACGCATTATGCGACATGTTGTCTCTCTTTTATACGCTACCTTAGTTTAAACGAGTTCGCAGTCGTTGAGAGATGCAGGCTCGTTGTTTCCTTATTGCAATGTTTCCCCTATATTCTACGTGAGAAGTTTACTGTATCTCCCGCAAACACAGTGTCAGTTCGATACATACATATATAGATACCTTCAATGGATTCGTATGGGGGGGGGGGGTCACAAAAACAATATGATGTGTAACAAATCATACATATAAAAGAAATATACTGAACTTACAAAGCGAATACTACCTACATTTTACAAAACAGTATTACATATTATCTTTACACATAAACACTTCTTCATGTTTTCACCGTGCATCAACTATAATTAAACACTTTATTATCCAACTAATGCACAATATATAATATGTAGACACAATTAAAATTATAAAATATTTAAGTGTTCCAACATGTTTCGGATCACAGAGGATCCATCATCAGGGAGCCTTGTACAGTGCTTGGCTAAAAACTGCAAGAATGATTCTATCGTGTCCGTTGACATGGACTAGGTCGGTGTTATGGCAGCATATTCTGACCGTGTATGTAGTTCACTGTATAGGAAGTGCCTTCATATACAGTGAACTACACACACGGTCACAATATGCTGCCATAACACCGAACTTGTCCATATCAACGGACACGAAAGAATCATTCTTGCAATTTTTAGCCAAGCACTATACAAGGCTCCCTGATGAAGGATCCTCTGTGATCCGAAACATGTTGGAGCACTTTTAAATATTTTATAATTTTAATTGTATCTACATATTATATATTGTGCATTAGTTGGATAATAAAGTTTTTAATTATCATAAAAACTTCATCTGACACAGTAAAAGGAGCGGGTATTTAAGTATTTTCTTCAGACCGCTGTAAATATTGCTTTTTCCTTCTTTAGTATTGTCAGACTAGGGATTAAATTGTTGAATATTTTGAAGTCAGCATAGAATGTACTTATTTCGAAGGGGGTGAAATATAGCTGGTCATTAGGTCACCGAAGACGGTGTTTGTATTAATTTTGCGTATAAATAAATTTATTACAAAATTTTCTTGATTATTAACAATAAAATTCATCGATTAAAACAAACATTGGCGTTAATGAACTCCACTGTAAACAATCAATACATTTTTCTAATATAGCCGAAAAATAAAGATTTTGAAACCGATGTTCTGAAGGGAAATTATCGATACGATTAAAATAATTCAAAGGAGAAATGGATCGCTTTCTCAGATATAGTTTCATCGTAACGTCAGATGCCACCATACACATCGCTTCTTCACGTACAGTACAACAAGATGGTACTTTCATTTCCATGCTATTTAGAACGGCCGTACCTAAACCTGTAAACGTACAGCAGACCCGGTGTTGTGACTGCTGCAGAGTTTCAGCAGGAGGCCCCCACAATGCAACGCAGTAGCAGCGCAAATTGAAATAATGGCAGGACCCATTCTGTAATCTCCCATCAATTTGAGTTAAGCAGACTTAAAAGCTTCAGGTTCCATAGCTATTAACCCCACTACGTTGCTCATACGACTCATTCCTACGGCCAGTTTACATAACTGAATGTAAGAAAGGAGGCCAGCGATACGGCGGTGGAAATTGGAACTAGCGAGCTATGAAATGAAGTTAAAGTAGATGGGCAATGAATTTATCAACGTAAAATTGCCGTCCGTTCGCTTAACCATTACTGCCGTGGAAAAAAGCTGTAAGTATTACATATTCTGAGTGTGTGTTTGTAGCTTTATTTATAAAACATGCAATGTGCATGCGTCTTAATATATTGTCGTGTGTTGTCTGTCTGTATCTGCCATATCTTTCCACATTGTCTCACAAATGGCATGATTTTCGGGGGGTGGGGAGGTGGGACAAAATTTATCGAACCTGAAATATACGTTTTGATTTTCTCTACAATTTCTGTCTGGAATATTTACCACTCTAAGTAGAATTGAGCTAGATATGATCAAAAATGTACACAGGTCTTCATGTAAAGTACTCGTTATTCTTCTCAGATTTTAATGGAATTGGAAATTTTCTCGACAGATTTTCGAAAAAAAGAACCCAAATATAAAGTTTCATGAAAATCCGTCCAGTGGGAGCCGAGTTGTTGCATGGGTACGGACAGACGCGACGAAGCTAGAAGTCGCTTCACTTGGATGTTCGACACTGGAATCCGGGGCCAATAACCTGCGTCGAAATGTCGGGCGGCCGTCACTCAGTAACGCAGCTCTACAACCCGGAAAAAAAAATTAAAAACTTCAATGTGTGCAAGTTTTGACGCTTTAAAGGACAAAGCCTGTTCAGATTTTAGCCTTCTGCATTTTGACGCAGTGCATTTGTGAAGGTCACACAGAAGATTCGGAGTAAAATTCCGCCCCTATCTTCAGGGTTGAAGAAATTTAACCACAGCTGACTCTGAATTGTTTATGGTGAGGATTAGGTTCGATACACTGAGGGATTAACCTTTTGGATCCGGAATTATTTTTTTTTAATTTTAGCACACCCTGTAAATAAAAATGTGAATAATACAGGAACCAAATATGTTAAAATTATGAAACAAACTGCATTTTGAAGAGAAAAAGACGGAGAGTATATACCATGTTTAAAATATTCAGTGCCTATATTTGTTGAATAAATATATAAAATGCAACTTTGGAGGTTAGCGGTGCGGTACGTCAACTATAGTTGACGTTAGGCGTCTAAAGGTTAAATGACTGTGACCAATCAGAATTGTGTATGTGGTCAGTACATGTTTCTGGATAACCAAATTGCTTACGGTGCGGATATGGTTGTGGTGGGCTACGTTGCTTGAAACCCATCTATGTCCTCCGGAGGTTAAAAACGTAAAAATCGCTCCATAACATACATATTTAAGAGCAATAATTACTATACAACCAAAGATAAAGTAAATATGTCAATAAAAAATTAAATCACAAAAAATAAACAAAAGAACAAATAAAATTTTACCATAATCGAACTGAAAATCACTATAAAATCCACAAAACTAAATTTAAAAAAAATTATAAAATAAAGATAAGCAGCTAATCCCCCTTAATCTTAATATCAAATAAAAATAAATAAACAAACAACAGAAATTAAATAAGAGGTATGAATTAAATTCATTTCTTGAAAAACCAGAAACCACTAAAGACGAATAATATTTCACTACCAATAAATCATTATTAATACTAATGAAACAATAACTAACATAAATTATTAACTCCTTTAATATCGGGAAATAAAAATAAATAATAAAATTCAATGAACCCTGATACACAAGTTACGAAACCCATTAAATGGGAAGAAGTGAAATGTTGACAAGTGTGAAGTGGACAGGAGGTAATAGCAACAGGGTGTCTATCATTATTAGAAGACATACAGATCATATAGGGGGGGGGGGACCGCGGTAGCACAGTGGTTAAGGTGCTGTGCTACAAATCGTAAGGCCGCTGGCTCTATCCCAGCCGGTGTCGGTGGATTTTTCATTGACATAAAGTCCTTCCGATCGCACTATGGCCCTGGGGTCGACTCACACTCTTAATAGAAATGACTACCAGGAGCATTTCCTGGCGTAAGGCGGCCGGTGCGTAAGGCTGACAACCTACCACAGTCCTGTGCCGTTGTCACGAAATCTGGGAACCCTAACTTCCTGGAACCCTCTGGGCCTGTCGAGGCCTGTAATGGGAACTGCTTTACCTTTACCTTTTACAGATCATATGAAGTTTGTTTCGTTTACCACATTTTTTCATACGCTTCTGCTTCTATTTTGTATCATTGTATATATGGTTGTATGTTTTGTGTGCTTCTGTTTAATTTTGTAAGTTATGTATTCTTATTGTTATGTGTGTTATCTTCTGGGTGTTCTGTTTCATTGTGTTGTTCTGTGTGTTGTTTGTGTGTAAATGTGTACTGTACTGTACTGTACTCTACGGTACTGCACTGTACTGTACTGTACTCTACTCTACTCTACTCTACTCTACTCTACTGTACTGTACTGTTCGTGTGTAAATGTGTACTGTACTGCTGTCACTGGGTGTCAACACAACTGCAGTTAACAAAATATATCATATAATATCAATGTCAACCGGGCACTAGAAGGAGCTGGTGGTGAATATCACGCTCCGGCCGATGTGCTCCAAGGCAAGGACATGGTAAGAATTGCACAGGAGGCTGGGTAGGCCTGAAGGTCAGTCAGTAGGGCAAAGAGTCTCACGCCAACAGGATTCGATACCCGGACCGTCCAGTCCATTCTGTCCGCCCCTCCAGTGAGTTCTAGGGAACTTTTCCCCGCAAGTGCAGCGACAGAAGTCGTGAAGCTGACAAACCGCCCCCCCCCCACCTAGCCCCCGAAACTAAGTATGCTTGGTGCCATCCTTCCATTAGCCTAGTTCCACGATGTGGCACTTGATTAAGCACAGGTGTTATCATTTGTCTGCCGATCCCATTGGCCGCGCGGTCTAAGGCGTAGGTCTGCGGCCGATCGCTGACTGGGATTACGGTTTCGAATTCCGACGGTGGCATGGATTTCTGTCTGTTGTCAGTGTTGTGTGTCGTTAGGTAGAGGTCTCTGCTTCGGGCTGCTCACTCGTCCAGAGGAGTCCTACCGAGTGTGATGTGTCTGAGTGTGGTCGTGAAGCCTCGACAATGAGGATGTCCTGACCCAATGGTGGTTATTGCACCAGGAAGGGAGGTGGAGGGGGATTAATTTGTCTTCATGGGTGATCCTTTAGACAGGTACGTCCCTTTCTTTGTAAAGTTGATCAGTCAGGTTCAAGATCGTCTCAGCACTCTCCGCCCTCCTGTCGCAATTTGATAGGAATTCCAAAGAAAACATGGACACAGAAGTGAGGGTGATAGCGGATGGGAGAATGACAGAAATGGTGACGATGACAGTGCGTCACCGAGTTTTGAGAGAAGCATGAACTGAGAGGAGGATCGATGGAGCTGACTACACGACGCCCGAAATACCACCAGCAATTCTGGCCGGACCACAAGGAGGAGGGGATGGACCATTTCTGGCCGGACCAAAAGGAGGAGGGGATGGACCATGTGGACACAGCCACTTTGTTGGGCTTGGAAAGAACCTGTAAGTTATTTGCGTTCCGTGGGCGCTGTACACTGCGGCTTGGTGAGCGTCGAAGACGCAGCCAAAACAAATTAATTGCACGGAGAGTACATAGAGTGTGCACAAGAATAAATTACAAAATTGTTCCTGTAACCAATTTGCATAAATATTTAAACTACGGTACAAAAGATGCAAAACGGCGTCAGTGAAAAATTATTATTAAAAAAACACTGCGACTTCCGGTAAGCTAGTTAAAGCAGTACATGTTTCGTACGTTTGGGGACCGCGGTGGCACAGTAGTTAAGATGCTGTACTACAAATCGGAAGGTAGCTGGTTCGATCCCAGATGGTATCATTGCAATTTTTCATTGACATAAAATCCTTCCGATCGAACTATGACCCTGGGGTCGACTCGGCTTGTAACAGAAATGAGTACCAGGAGCATTTCCTGGGGGTAAAGGCGGCCGGTGTGTAAGGCCGACAACCTTACCACCATCCTGTGCCGCTGTCATGTAATCTGGGAACATTAACCTCCTGGAACCCTCTGGGCCACTCCAGGCCTGTAACAGGACTGCTTTACCTTTACCTTATGCTTCGTACGTTTATGTTTATATATTATGTACAAGTTAATCTGGTCGGCTAGAGTATAATTCCCTATTTTTTGGCCTAGGGGGTTGGGGTGTAAAGGGCAATGGGCGAAAAATTCGTCAGTAAGCCGGTGGATGAGAATGGGGATGGGCTCCATATTCTGGGAGATACATCTCTGCAACACAGGCTAAATACGAGTAATTAAGTACAGTCACTCATGTGAAGACTCAGCTCTTATGGAATTGCCAAGCTGTATCGTCTGATAAACAGGTACGGACCTTTCTAAATAAATCACTCAACCTATCTCCATGGAGCACAGTCCTTCTTGAGAAGCTAACAGGCCTTCAACTAGTCAATAAATTCCGCAAATTTTGTGGAACCTGAAGGTTCATTACCGCATTCACAAGACCCCACCACTTGTCCCTATACTCAGCCAGATCAGGCCACGCCCCCATTCCACATCTTAAAAGATAAATTTTAATAGAATCCTCAACCTACGCCTGTATCTCCCAAATGTCGATAACTGTTGACCAGTCGATGTGTAAGATCCCAGAAGACCTGAATCTTCAGAAATACTGCTGTGAGTAACCCAAACCGCGCACAATCTTCAATCCACTCACACAATTCCAAAAGGCACACTCACTGTTCTTCAGACCCTCAACGTCTGCCACACAACGAGCACATAAAATAGTGGCGAAATCAACACGTTAGCCCCATATTTAACGATTTTAAATTGTATTCTGGAGACGTCCTCTTCGCGACAGGATATCCTACCTGATCCTTCCCCTAGGGGCACATTCTCTTCCCATTACGATTAACGTCTTTAGGTGGCATGCGCTGTGGCTAGGCTATGGACTGAACTACCCGGAGTTCGACACCTGTCGGGGCAGTAAATTCTCTCCACCGAGAATTCGAAGACCCCCTCCAGGGCCCAACCTGCATTCTACTGGGCGGGTCCTGGGGTTTCTTTAACCGGAAATAAAGCGGCCATGGCGTGAAGGTGAACATTCACTTCTATCTCGGACCAAGGTTTAGAATGAGTGGAGTGTTTACTGTACCGCCCCCCCTCCGCCTTCGTGCATTCATGACGTGTCAAATGGATGCCATTAGACTTTTTTAGTTTGTACGTGGCTAACCCTACAGACCCTCCGTCGCGCACGATAAATATTGATAAAATTTGGACCACATCGTATGAAGATGAACTACCATATTTTATGTATTTTATTAATGTGAACACATTGGGATCCCAATGTGCACACAGCACCAATGACGTAGTCTGCTATGTAAGCCTGAAGATGACCGACTTATGGGTCGAAACATGTAGCCTTATGTATAAATAAAAAAGTAGTTCTGACGTATATAATTAATTTTATTGTATATTCATTGTAGCACTTCGTGATGCCTTCTTTCAAGTAGGAACATGGTGCAGTCTGGTCGTGATTTGGTAACACTGACGTAGGTGGGACGACAATATTAAAGTGAAACTTAAATGTAGGGTTTGGATTGGAATTGTCTAGCTCATAATGCTACTCCGTGGCCGAAGCACAAATGGTAAGGTGCATTCAATGGACCAGTTGAGCATTTTCGACACAGCGTCGTTATTTAACAACTTCTGGCGTCTTACAATAGATGGGAAAATATTATTCGTCAGTTGGCTTGCATGACTACAGGGCTTCCTCTTGAGCGGGCTAGCTGCACGTATTACAGAATATGCGGTAAACACAGCGGTAGAATTATTTAAATAATAGCCAGAAGGATTTTTTTTCAGTACTGGTAATCCGACAGCAACTCCGCCATTTTTAGTTGAAGCTCAGAATTTCCATGGAAACCGAAAACTAGGAAAACCGATACAGTAAATTATACCTTAGAGAACAAAGTTTTTAGTACCTACATAGAAACAGACTATCCTTGAATTTCCGTGATGATAAATAAACTGTGAGGCGTAAGGCCAAAATGAGAACAGAAAGGTCGAAAATTTTTTAAGCTGACTTTCTCAGTGGCCTCTGTTTTACGTACCAGACTCAGTAAACTTGAACAAGCTGACACGTCATTGGCTGCTGCTCCCACAGCCTGAACGCGCCTGTGCTAGCATTAGTGTTTGAAACATCGCGGGTGGCCCATCAATTGCTGCGTCTCAGCATTGGAACCGCCACTTTACATATGCAAATTTAATCTTCACGAGCTAAAATTTGTTCATGTTTTATTTAGAACCACCCCATGGAAGTGAATTGGGAAGTGGTGTTATATCTCCACATTTTCTCGGCTTCGGTTCTAGATGAAAGTGCGTATTCAGTAACGCAGTTCGGTCCCTTTATAACCGAGAAGATTGTCCTAGAAAATTCATTACATAATGGGCTGTCCTAGACACACGAGTCCTGATCTGAACACTGGGATGAGAAGAGTAATTGCTGGATCCGCCGTGAAACAAACTCAATCCTCCAGCTATTCGAGTCCTTCCACTAGATGACCCCAGTTCTATGACGTCAGTTACTGTCGATTTTGCAAGTTCCATGATCACAGATGACTAAGACTTGAAAACATGATAAAAAAAGCATTCATGTAATGTCAAACAACAAAATGCACAATTTTCAAATTAATGTTTTAATTCAAATCTTAGTGTCTTCTACATGTTTCGAACACCATGTGCTCATCATCAGGATGACCATTTGTACATGCAGTTATTTTGGGTGTGTTTTTCATGCTAAAATTACAATAAGTCTGTCTGCATGTTTCATTGTACCATATAGCTACATTTTCTATAATTTTTCTTTTATGTTCTTATTTGGATAAATTTGTTTTTGCCTCTTGAGCATTATCCATCATTATGCCTTTTATTGTAATTTCAGCATAAAGCACATACCATCAAAATCAAATAAAATCAAAATTCTATTCAGGAAGAAATTAAGAGCAGATTGAGGTCAGGAAATTCTTGCTATCGTTCGGCGCAGAATTTTTTTTTGTCTTCCAGGTTGCTATTCAAAAATTTAAAGATTAAGATACATAGAACTATAATTTTGCCTGTTGTTTTGTATGGGTGTGAAACTTGGTCGTTGACATTGCGGGAGGAAAGTAAGCTGAGGGTGTTTGAGAACATGGTGTTGAGGAGAATATTTGGACCTAGGAAGGACGAGGTAACAGGGGAATGGAGGAGATTGCATAACGAGGAGCTAAATGATTTGTACTCCTCACCCAATATTGTGCGGGTGATAAAATCGAGAAGAATGAGATGGGCTGGGCATGTGGCGCG
>Ga0131853_10021811_pt1 | contig 11612 bp, 4 predicted proteins | sample TergutLab28metaG_FD_92764 | JGI IMG/M metagenome (GOLD analysis project Ga0131853, IMG submission 92764) | Labiotermes labralis P1 segment gut microbial communities from Petit-Saut dam, French Guiana - Lab288 P1 (version 2) (version 2) | ecosystem: Host-associated > Arthropoda: Insects >...
TCAGCCTACACAACGCAACAAGTAGTCGCAAGCTCCTGAAGACGGACGTATTAACATCTGAAACATGTTGAGCAGTAGATAATAAAGCAAGTGTCATCTAGTTGGTCAACCTTTATTCAAATAATAAGAGATTTTTCTTTTTGTTTACCAGACTACACAGTGACACATCCCAAAAGATACTATCCTTTTCTTTCAGCGCGTTGAGAACCTCACGTCTGATAGTACCTTGCGGTGACTAGCGTATAGCCCACTGAAAACTCGAGACTTTTTTTTTTGGCCTTGTAAACAGCATGCAACCTATTAAATATGGAACATTAAATGTAATGAAAAGAGTTCTGTGCTCGACTGACGTACTTTGCCTTTAAAAACAAACGCGATTTTATAAAGACGATGTTGAATATTAGTGTTTCATAACCGCAGAACATGTGCTATATAGTCATTTAATTAGCACACCAACTAATGCACATACATAAAAATTTTTTTACATTAAAACATTTAAAATCGCTCCAACATGTGCCAACTTGGTGCTGTGGCAGCATGGTGCCACAGCACCAAGTTAATAGAAGGAAATTAATCTGTGAGTGTTTTTAAAAATATGACTTTAGCAAGGAACATTGTAGCTCCCTAAAGATGATCATAGGATCGAAACATGTTGGAACGATTTTCAAATGTTTTAATGTAGAAAATTTTATGTATGTGCATCAGTTGGTGTGCTAATTAAATGACTGTACGAAATGCACGGTGCAACGATAAAGATGTGCTATATTAATTTATTATCGGTGTTTCAGGACATCCTGCGCTATAGAGTTAATCCGGTTGACAATGACTGCCTTGAAAATACCTGACGAGAGAGAGAGAGAGTGGTGAACACACCGATGCAAATTTAATTCTTGAGGTTAACAAGTGACTGTGATGAAGCAGATAGTGGATATTAAATGTGTGTGTACCGTTGATATAACAATACTTCTGTCGTCTTACGTAGATGCCTTTTTTGCTTTAAGTATATATTTTTAGCTTCGAAACTGAATGGCATAGGGCAGTGTTTCTTAATTGCTTTCATTAACTATTTAATAAAGCCTTCGTACCGTATTACATGTACATGGTAACATATAAAATATGTTATAGAAAAGGGCATGAATATTTAGCTCTAAGCCTTGAGTGATGGCGGATCACGTTTTTACACCAATTTCGTATATCAACACCGTACAGAAGAACCAGTGTTAGTGAGTGAGGTACAGTGCGTAGAAACTCGCAAAAATTAAACAATTAATTGTGTAAAGCAAATAATACGATAAGTACCGATCGACTAACCGGTGTGATTACCGACGTGCACCTAATGATGTGTGTGTGTGCGCGCGTTTTACCGACTTTACGCCGCGTTGCCCTATCGTTTAGAATATCAGTTAACATGTCCCTCCCTCTAATTCTTCCAAATCAGGTTGAATGTTATCCTTCTATCTGCGTCTAGGCCTTTACAAACGGTCCAGATCTCTATAATCATTTCTGTTTACGACACATGTTACATTCCTTCCCCCCCCCCCCAACCTCAGTTTGGTTACCTTAATACTATTTGGCATAGAACACAAATTATGAAGCTACTTATTACAGACCTACAATTGTATAATGTCTGCTGTCACTTCCAACCCTTTAGCTCCAAATATTCTGCTAAGCACCCTCTTTTTTTCGAAAAACCTTACACGTGGGCCTATATGTTCTTACCTTAAACTGGCTGACCGGCTCTCACATACATGCAAAACAGCAGCTAAAGTTACAGTTTTGTTTATTTTAATCTTCAGAACCTACGACTTTCGACAGCAGACGAAGATACAAAAGATGGTAAACTGAAATGTAGTAAGCACTTGCCGAATGGCGTGGGCCTTAACCTTCTTTGTGAGTGAACTTTTGCCCCGTTGCCGGCACCTTTTTCCAACTACATCCTCGCTTGCCACTCTCTCTGTCGTCATTTCCCGACGCTACCGAATTTTTTTTTCCTGCCTGCCTTACAGTGTGCGAGGACTTTGTGTTTGGCCACCGGCCTATTTGGTTGTCCTTAGAAATTCTCCTTTCGGCTTGGGATATTAAAACACGTTTCGGCTTCAGTGACTGTGGGCCGAGGGGGTCTTGCTGGTGTTGCCCGGACTTGGGTGTTTTTATGTTTGGTTGATTAAGTTCTGGCAAAGCCATGCAACTGTTTTATTGAGTGTACTATGAGACTGGAGCCTTCCTGTCTTTGCTTGTGTATAGGCCTACAGCTAATGTTTACAGTGGGAAGGTAACGTTATATATATATATATATATATATGTGTGTGTGTGTGTGTGTGTGTGTGTGTGTGTGTGCGCACGCTTCTATGGAAAAAAGTGAGTTTTTGATTATTGTTCTTTAGAGCCATGTTGTAATAAATGCATGGGTTATTAATCAATTCATAATTTGTTTGCAATTTTACTTTATGTGGTGGGATTTGCGGTTTGAGTGACGTAGTACGAAGAAGGAGGTGGTAACAGCGTGGTTTTGATTTGGGTTTTTCTTTTGATGGGCATTTTGTTTGTTATTTGTGTAATGAGTTGATATTGTTTATCTTTTAGAATGAACCCCAATTATCTACTGAGGGATGAGCTCGAGTATGAACGAGCCATCCGTGGTGTCAACTTAGCGGGCGATGTTCAGTTGCTACGGAGGCTTTGTATTGGCGGAGGACATTCCTGTTACCCCGGAAAACGTAGCTTGTTTGGAGACTGTAGAACTCTTGGGTTTGATTGGGACTGAAGTTGCATAACTATAATATCTGATGCGCCAGCCCGTGCCTGGTCAGAATAATGTGGCGGTCCGTCTCAGGACACTTGACTTGCTTTTGAGGTGCACGTTGCTGTAGACTGCGGCTAAGGAACAGCTGTCTTCGGAAATATCTTCAGCTGAGATGAACATCTCATGAAGCGAGAAAATGTGTGGAAAACAGTGTCGGTATAACAATTTGATCGTTAGTGTCGGTCTGAAAACATGGGGCATTCTTTTTGGAGTATTTTCTTCTTTCTGTTTGTACTGACAGCGTGAAGTGATTTACTCTTCTAGTACAGTCTGATTTACGACATACTAAGAAACAAGACAAGAATGGTGATTTGTTGTAGCTGTTAACATGGCATTTAGAAATCTCTTCTGTAGCAGATTATGAAATGCCACAGTATAATCAAAACTGTGAGTACTGTAATAAATATAAATGCTCACTTTATGTGCCCGCGACTGTATATATATATTTGCCTCCACACAAGATATTTTATAGTCCGTTTAGTCACGTCTGTTCCTTACTGTAAAAACTTCACTGCTGCTACAGAAACGTAGCTTCATTTATTACCCGCCTTGTACTTACTGTCAGTGCTGGTTTCAAACATGTAATGCCCTTTCCAAGATGCACATCTTGTCAGCAAAATTACCAAGTAGCGTCAGACCATGAAGCCGCAGCAGAGCGATTTCTGCTAAGTAGTGACCGGTTCGTATGAAATATTACAGCACTGTACGCGTGACAGTAGTATAGGCCGTTGCTGGCTCAATCTTTCAAAACAGGGACAGTTATATAGAAGACGATTGGATGTCATACGTTTACACGGGTTAGGTCTGTGCAGTTTAACGATGGACCAAAAGGCTGATAATGATGTAAACTAAGTTTTCTGACTAAACTGTCACAGATTAAGTTTGCAAGATGATGTTACGCAAATTGTTTTGCGCTATGAAAAGTAAACATTCTTCCTCCTTCCATTGGCACTACAGCACACTGTGGGCTTTGGCCTGTCGAACAATGTCCTTCCATTTTTTTTCTATCTGCCACCAACTCTCTCCATCTTCTCACTCCCAGCACTTGAAGATCTCTATCTGCTTCCTCTTACCATCTTTTTCTGGGTCTTCCCCGTCTTCTCTTTCATTCCAGTTCTTGAGTGAAGATCGTTTTGGGCATCCTATCCTCCTCCATTCTCTCTAGGTGACCTAACCAGCTTATCCTTTTCCCTTTTATCCATTTTACTATATTTTCTCCTTTGCTTATCTCTTCTAGTTCTCGATTCGTCCGACTTTTCCATTCCCCGGAAAAGTAAACATTACGCTCATTTTAAGAGTGGCAGTCAAACAAACTATTATTAATTAATTTTCTACATAAACTTTTTTTTCTACCCCGTGGCGCTGCGGCCCAACGCGGTCCATGACCGCATTCTTGAGGTTCTTAGACCATACACAACGACGCATCACAGTCGGTAGGACTCCTCTGGACGCGTGATCAGCGCGTCGCAGAGAGCTCTGCCTGACAACATACAACACTCACAACAGACAAACATCCATGCCCCCGGTGGGATTCGAACCCACGATCTCAGCAGGCGAGCGGCCGCAGACCGACGCCTTAGACCGCGCGGCCACTGGGACCGGCCTACACAAACTTCTAACATCCGTGATTTCCGGCTTCCGCCACGGTGTAAATCAGATCTGCGCTATTCTGCAATTTTACGCAACGTAGAATGATAGTTTGTTACTGACATTTCGAGACATCCTGTCGGTCTCACCTTCAAGGGTCAAACAGTGCAAGAACGTGTTTGAACCTTGAATATGGGACCGATAGGTTGTCCCGAAACGTCGGTAACAAAACTACCATTCTACCCTGCGTAAAATTGCAGAAGAGCACAGATCTCAAGCTTTCCAACACATTTAAACATTCACAGAAAATGCACCACATCTCCACTACAGAGATGCGCGTGTTAATGGCGCCTGGGGGGCGGGGGAATTCGCTATTTGTTACGGGAACTACGTGAATCCCGCAGGTGAGCTCCGTGAACGAGAAGTGTTGTTAACGAAAAAGCATAGCGTACGCATAATTAGCAATGTCTGTAAACCTTTCAACGATACGAATTCGTGCAATAGTTTCGGAGAACACATCCTTTCGTTTAACAAATTCGTTACTCCAGCGCCTTATCTCCCCCCCCCCCACACCCCAGCCTCCAGCCTTCGCAATCCTGCTCTAATTCCCGAAGTCTTTCTCTGTTATTTGTTCTAATTATTCCTACCAAATTAAACATCGTAGAACTCAATGCTTGTTGAGATTTTGTGTCCTATGATGTGCATTTCTTGTTGTCAGAATTCCAATCTAGTTGCGATGGTAACAGATACAGAGTTTGCTCTTTTTCTTGTGCATGAATGCTGTACCGGCGGACCATTCATTAGCGATCCTTTCAGTGCTGGATTACTTCTATAGGACCAGTGTAAATGGTTGCTTTCATAGTTGTATGCTCATCCCTTTAACCGCTGTCCAGCAAAAGTGACTTATGTAAGAGGTTTAGGTTTGTATAGTTTTCTGTAGTGTGGCAGCGGGTACTCTTAGGCCCTTCCAAACAAATACCTTGATATTGCTTCGTATCGCATGACGACAATGAGAATACGAATGATATAATTTCCATACAGGTTTACGCAATGAATGCGTAATGTTAGAAGAATAAGGAAAGATTATCTCTTTGCTTGCAATAATGGCATATGAAGGGAGATGGTGTATAGATCCACTAATTCTTAACCTCAACACTAGGTGGAAGTGTGTGGTCGTTTTCACTCACTGGTCGCTTTAACCCAGTGGAACGAGTACCACATTACTCAATACATATGGGGCTGGGTTGGTTCCAGGTAGTGTTTGGACCCTTTGGAGAGATAAAAATAACGTTCATCTCAGTGTGGAATATAACTACTGTCCTTCGGTTCTTCGGCCCTAAGTGTAATCACTACGACGACGAACCTACCCTGGCTTCTTAATCCGTAATTATTGTGACTTAAATTAATGACACTGGGGCGATGTTGAAGGACATTGGTTTGTAATGGAATTGAATGAAAATAAATGTGGTTTCTAAAGTTAATATTAGGAAACACCGAACGCCATAATGAAGTCAGTGGCAGCACATCTTCAAATCTGGAACGTTAGGTTTGGTATATTAGCCCTGATACTAGCCCTGTAACAGATTCTGTCCCTTACTAGTTAAATGGAGACTGTCTCTCCACTTCCACTTGTCTAGCAAGATCAAATGTATGTTATTCTTCCATGTACGACTTAGTTTACTGAGTTCTGTGACCTTCATCACTGACTTTTGCATGTACTACATAGTTTACCTCTTCGTGCTGTATGTCCCATTTATCACACTTCCTTATACTTAAACTGAAGAATGAAATCCAGCTAGATGGCACTTATTACTTTATTATGCTTATGTTAGGCTCAACATGTTTCGGGCACCATCATGCCCATCATCAGGAGCTCACGACGATAGCGTTGGTTACCACATAGGCCGTCTGGTTCTGTAAATATGTATAAAGTAGCCGTAGTGTAAGTTTTGGTATTTGTGGTGTGTATTAGGTGCGAAATTTTTTGTAGTTTTTTTTATCGAGTAATCATAGTTGGTAGAAAGTGTACCTTAGTTTTTAACAGTTATGATTTTCATGTGTGTGGTCGCAGTAGTGTAGGCGAGTGTACTTGCGTGTGTGAAGTTTATTTTGGGGGCGTACCAGATTTGCATGTCTATGAATTGTTGGTGTATTTTATTCTTCAGTTATCAAGATGATGCACGGTCTAATACACATCGAATTTCCTTATACTTACTGTAATACTATTAGAAAAATAAAGTTTTGTAAAGATTTGTGGTAATTTTTTTGTGATTCATAATTTCTAATTGGGGTGATTGTAAATTACTCTTGCGCTTTTAAATGTTGTAACTCAAACTTTCCCGTTGACTACTGTGAACTATCTTGCTCATACAATGCACTGTAGGGTATGTGCAATGACTTTAGCAATGTGTATAGGTTTTGTTCTCTTTGGCTGTTTGGGAACAACTTGATATATTACCTGACTATTCAGTAGGGGCTACCCTATTAACGAGGGTTTATTATGGATTCCGCTAACTAAACACAACAGCTGTGGCGAGTGATCAAAGCAATAATGGAATTATAATGACCTATTATACGTGTAGTCACGTAGTCAATTAATGCCATCTAGGAGACTCCAGCAATTCGGATCCCAGTTCTGAAACAGCTTCATATTTTCTTATTAGAGACTTTAACATAACATCAGCTCAGAGATGATTTATTATGATCATATTTAATATTCTCTGAAAATGTGTTGCGTACAGGTTCGCATAACATGCATATCTGTTAGCCTGTTTCATACCAAGTTTAAATGGATATAATTACTTCGGAATCTATTTTAACTACAGGGGCTTAGTGTTTTGTTCTTGGGGCGAGAAAAAGAAATTGTATTACACGTCGATTTTGAAGTAACTGAAAAGCGAGAGGTAGAATTGCTTGGAAATCCACGGACTATCATCCTTACTGCGACTGTACTAGGCGATGTAATTGGGATCAGTAATGCATACAAGACTTAACTGAGAATTGTGGAAGAAAGTAATTGCAGACGGTAGGCCTAGACGTAAGGGGGAGAATAATTTTAAAACGGGTCATTTGACTTAGAGTCAACAAGCTAACTTTGTTTACAATGGAATAAAACTTCGATTCCCAAAACACGCGGGTTAATTCCTTGACTCGGTGGCGATCAGCTGGTTCTGAAAAAAAGACTGCGGTTTGGAGTTTGCGATAATTAGGATATATTGTATTATAAGAGGGTGGATAAACCTGTATGTTTGGAATATGTACTTATTAAACGGTGGGCCGGGTAGCTCAGTCGGTATAGCGACTGACTATGGGCTGGAGGGTCCGGGATCGAATCCCGATGAGGACGAGATTTTCCGCCCGTCCAGACCGGCCCTGTGGCCCACCCAGCCTCCTGTAAAATGGGTACCGGGGCCTTCCCGGGGGTAAAGTGCGGCCGGGGCGTGCTGCTGACCACTCACCCCCTTCTAGTACCGCCGTCATGGAAAAGTACAGCTATACCTCTACCCACCCTCTGGGCCACACCGAGCCTGTAACGGGATCACTTTACCTTTCACTTTACTTAATAAAAAAGGTTGCTTGTAGTTGAGAAGCTAGAAAATTTTGTGTAAAGTTACGTTTATGAATCGTGAAGAAAATGTAGTTTATCTCTGTGCTTAATTAAGGACTACGGCGTCAAGACGTGTGGGAGGGAATTGGAGGTATAGCTGCTCGCATTTTTCTTCGAGACAAAGCTGGCTTAACTGATAAAGCTTCTGATCTTATTTTGGAGGTGATCGATTCGAATCTCAGTCAGGACGTGTGGTTTCTTGTGATTTTCCTGAGTCCATCCGGGCAATCGATGAGGTAGTAGCTATCTTCAGTCGACGTTCGTTTGTTTCCACAAACATTTCAATTCACTCTGCACCTAAAATATATTATTATTATTATATATATATAATAGTAATACACTACTTAATATTTTATTAGATTATATTAGGTTATAATTCTAGCTACTTGTTTCGGCCCAGTTGTAGGGCCATCTTCAGGCTGATCTTTGAGTAGGTGGAATGTAAATTGATAATTCTTCCAATTTACGAGATCTCGTGTTACAAGGATTGATTAAAATAATTGTGGTATGCTATATAAAAAGCTTAAGATTAAAATTCAAATGTGGTATTTGTATTCAATAAGCACTGAAAAACATTAAAGAACAAATACAGTAAAATTGACGGGGTGGTTATGGGGATATACAGTGGTTGGCATTCTTTCTTATTAAAATATGGTGGTGAAGTTTTTTTTTTTTTTTACTCTGCGCCACTCGTGAAAAGTGAGTGTACTGGTATTTATTCAGTGAGGTTTTGCCATTGGAAACAATCGAGTTGTTGTGGATTCCAAAAGCACAGGAATCAGTCTCCGGTTTTTTTTTTTCTGCAAAGATAAATCTGCCTTAAACAAGGTTGAGGCTTTCAGTTTATGGCAGATCTTTGCACTGAAAGCAGTTCCTCGAAACTTGGACATCCAATTATCCCTTGATGCAGTGTCATATTGCAGAGGTAATAAACCCTCAGCTGCACCGCTGTCGAGGCTGCAGTGAACGTGATTATATAAAAAAGTTAGGACGTGCCTTAATGTCGTACTAACGTGCATCATGTTATATATCACCATTTATTAACCAGCTTTTGTGCATTACACAGTTTATACCAAACTGCATCGTAGTTTCCGCTCCGACGCATTATGGTGTATACTGACACCATCTTCAGACAGCCCAGTCTAACCGTAATTTCCGTTAGAATGATTTGATATAACAGTGTAGTGCACAAGAGCTGGGCGATGAATGGTGAAGTTAGGACGTGTTCGCGCACGTAACACTTCTAAACAATTCACCCTTTTATTGTTCGTAGGCTTTACATTCGTGACTATTTAAAAAAAAATAACTTACTTTGGGAATATTTGAATTGCGCCCCTCCACTTTTTACGCAACACACAGTGTAAATCTCCTGCGTATTTTAGCAACAGATTTACAATAGAATATAATTGTTACCGGGGCACGCAGTGGCTCAGTTAGTTGAGGCACTGCGCTAGAAGCCGGAAGGTCGCAGGTTCGATTCCCGATGTTGTCTTTGCAATTTTTCATTGACATGGTCCTACCAGCCCCACTATGGTCCTGGGGTCGACTCAGCCTCTAAAAGAAATGAGTACCAGGAATATTTCCTGGGGGTTAAAGGCGACGGGTGCGTAGGGCTGACTACCTTACCAACTTCATGTGCCGATTGTCTTGAAATATGGGAACCACAACCTCCTGGAACCCTCAGGGCCTGTCCAGGCCTGTAAGGGATTGCTTTACCTTTTACTTGTTACCTCTGAAAATGCCAAGTATCGATTATGCTCAAGTGTTATGTTTAAATTTTTAGCATTATCTTTGGCTGCAGCTAGTACCAGAGAGAGAGAAAAGAGCGTGTCTGAGTAATAGACATTTATTTTTTGAGTCTATTACGCAGTTCCAGATGTGTGCCTGCTAACACCAGTTTTTCAGCAGTGCACATCCCTTATATTGAACTAAGTCGTTCATCAAATATTTTTAAACACAACATATCTCCTCTTTCCCAACTCTCGTTCTGAGTGTAATTTTTTTGGGTCTAAGGCAGGACCGGTCAAGCCGTACCTCGCCGGCAACATGCTGGCCACGAAGCTTTGTGTTCCGGGAGGGACATTTGAAAAGATAAAAAGTGTTGTAGCCCTTTTCCTGGCAAAACCGAGATAAGAAAGCCAAACCAGTTATGATAAATTATGAGCTATTTATTTATAGACACACAAATTACTAATTCTTTTTGTAAATATGTGCTAAATATAGCAACACCCTTGCCTGTATGGTGAATTGTATTATTTGAGTAAATTTTTCCGTTATCAGTATATTTTTAATGCGCGTTATATATATATATATATAAACTAGACATTAAGTACGCGTATACGTGTTCATTCTTCATTCTGTATGCAGAATGTAATGTTGGCCTCATACACACCTAATTTTGCCGAAGTTGCCCGCACGGTATAAAAGGTTGAGCAGCCCTGGTCTAAGGTATGATTTCTTTTAACTTTTCATTTATTTGTATTTATTGATTTCATGTCTCAGTGATAAAGGCTATTCACGGCTAGATATTATACAAGTAAATTTACGTAAGCATTCATGTAAAGCGTGTAATATTTATGCTTTTTTTAATAATTAAGAGGTCGTAAATTTTTAGTGAAGACCCCAAATATAAAATTTCACAAATATCTGTCTGATAGGAGTGGTGCTGTTCCGTGAGTCCATTCGGCAGGATGTTCATGACAAGGCTCATAATCACTTCTCTCAACTGACATGTGTAGGTGCAGTAAATAGTAAGAATGATGATGATGATAATAATAATAATAATAATAAATGTAATGAAGTACTAACGTAAAAGTACCCGCCGTTTATCACAGCAAATAAGATTGCATGTATCACAAATTGTAAACACTGAATAGCTGCAACATTGTATACCATAGAAATATGGTTTGTTTTAGGTATATATGTAATTGTAAATGCGTTGCATAAAGGTGATTAATAATAATAATCATAAAGATGATAATAATAATAATAATAATAGTAAAGCACTACTATAAAAGTACCAGAGGTACAGTACTACAGATCAGCTGCAGCATTATGTAGCCTAGAAACATTGTTTCATGTTTGTAATTCTGAATACACTTCACAAAGGCGATAACAAATAAAATCAATAATATTTATGTATTTATTTATTCATTCATTTATTTGTAGCCCCTGATGAGATTTCTTCATTAAGGGAAGGGTTGAAACAGAGTGTGATATAAAGTCATTTCCGGAATACGATGTTGCTGTAGGCTGAATGTTGCTAGTGCTTTATTGGCACTACTGTGTGTATTTTTAGGTCGATATAAAGCAGATCGTAAGAACATGAGGTCAGATGCGACTTGTTAAACTGGTTTGTATGGGTGTGTCATGAAGAAGGCATATTATTTTTTGTTACGTCAAGAACGTGACGTCTTTACGTAAGCTTTTGCAGATTTGCCTCCCTCGTATGCTTTCAGATAACATTCTGCCATGCTGCACTGCTATTCATTCATCAAGACCTTTTATTTGCCTCGTCCTCATTTAAGCTTTTCTAAAAGACCATCGAAGTGTGACTTATGTGTGCCATAGTTTGCTGCTTTACCAACAAAATACAAAAGGAAATAATAATAATAA
>Ga0131853_10021812_pt1 | contig 11612 bp, 6 predicted proteins | sample TergutLab28metaG_FD_92764 | JGI IMG/M metagenome (GOLD analysis project Ga0131853, IMG submission 92764) | Labiotermes labralis P1 segment gut microbial communities from Petit-Saut dam, French Guiana - Lab288 P1 (version 2) (version 2) | ecosystem: Host-associated > Arthropoda: Insects >...
TGCGTGTGTGTGTTTGTGTGTGCGTGTGTGTGTTTGTGTGTTTGTGTGTGTGTGTGTGTTTGTGTGTGTGTGTTTGTGTGTGTGTGTGTGTGTTTGTGTGTGCGTGTGTGTGTTTGTGTTTGTGTGTGTGTGTGTGTTTGCGTGTGCGTGCGCGTGCGCGCCTTATGATTAGAAAGAAACGGTACAAACAGCATGAACACGGGAGGAATAAAAACTTCGGTCTTGTAATGGGTGGCAAGAATCTTTGTGACATGTACGATTGACTTTGAGAGCCTCTGAGAGTGTTTTAATTTGATTGTTGCTCGTCTAGTTACAAAGTGTCAGATATGGTAAGACAAACTGTTCAGGCATGAAATTCAACTGAATAATGTTTAACATTCAGTTTACCTCACAGAAAACAATGCTTCTCCATTATAAACTCTAACCGTTAATGACTTCAGGCAATAATGTGCGTTTCTCCTCAGGAGCATTTGAAACACATGGGTACACTGTGTGAGCAAGATGCAGATTTTCTGAGTGCCAGAAGGGGTGTTTTGTGGAGTTACCACTGTGACTTGAATGTTTAAGAAGACATGGACCTAAGTGGAAGTTGATCTGGCGTCGTCTCTGAAGATCAGAGCAGTTATATGACATATGTATATGATGTGTGTTGCAGAATAAAGGATTGCGTGAGCCAGGAAAATTATGATGCCAACAGACAATAGCAAGACAAAAAAGGTTTAGCTTTATACCTCGCTGTGTGAGGTGGGGCCCTTCATGCGAAACCAATCAAGAAACTCCCCCGTCTGTGGTAGAACACTTAGTTTTATTACGATGTTAACAAGAGTAAATCACGTGTCTTATCCTGAGGGAAATGGATCCAATTCACCATGTCTGTCTTATCCACTTTAATATTATCTTTCCATCTATATTATAGTTTCCTAAATGATCTGTTCCTCTCACTGTTCCGGTCTAACATTTTATATGCATGTACTACTCTTATTTTCACCCTTGATTTTTATCATTCTAGCAATATTTGGTGAAGAGTACAAATTATAATTATTATCCGTTGTGCAGCGTTCTCCATCCTTCTGTCGCTTCCTTTCTCTTTGGGAAAAATTTCCCTTCAGCACTCTGTTTTCGAAAGACCTCAGTGTTTTTTAATAAAAGATCCTTTTACAACAACGTTGTGACCTTTGGTAGTATAGAAAGGCATTCTGAAGGAATAAAGATTGTGTCAAATTGAACGTAAGTGCTAGTTTAGGTATGCAACTGAACTGTTCAAAAATACAAGCTGTCCTGTTTTTGTTTATTCCGCAGAGTGAACCCTGTGTGTTGTTCAGTTTTGGGCACGTTCTGACAGGTCCAGTTTTATTGCGTCATGTCTCCGGAACATGGAGACACGTTTGTTCTACTTCCGTCCAGATGTATTTTGCCGTGAAATGTGAAAAGCCAAATGAAATTTCCTTCTTCGAAGTGTTGGAATTTCATCTCCAAACGCGATATTTAATCTGCTTCACTTCGTAAGATAAACTTGTTTGCATAATGTAAGGAAATACCAAGTGACATTTAGTCTTTTATTCTGAAGTTCCGCATACTTCTTATTAAAAAAAAATAGTTTCTCTCTCACAGTGTGCACACTGCGGCTTCACTACACAGACAGACCTCTTAACACTCTGGGTAATAGTGGATTTTTCTTAATATTAGAGGGGGTGATATATATATATAAATAAATAAATAAATATATATATATATATATATATATATATATATACACCATTGCGCTTAAAGGCTTAACATTATCAAATGTGTAAATAATATGTATGCATTGTTACACTTGAATTTATTGTCATGATTTGTACTATTGTTGAACACTGGCTACAGGAGTTTCTAGAAAAAGAGAGGGATGTATGTTCAGTATTTAGCACTGGAAAAGAACATGTTGTTTGGCTTAATGATAACCCGCTTAAGTAACTTGATTTAATTCCATTTGCACACTTACTTTATAAGAATTATACTATATTTAAAATTTTACGCCTTACAAAACAGAGCACAACTTTCTTTGGGAGAAGCTGTCTTGTTGGCCGGATTGTGCACACATACTCTATAAATCCCATCCCGATAAAGCGGTTCTTGAGAAGCTGATAATTGCTCAGATAATGAATTTGAGGTTCGCTCGTCAGTGACTAAAAAGATTAACTTTTTCTTGGATGTGATGCCCTTTAGTCTGGTGTATGTAGACAGATGCTGCAGGGAAACCTACTGCCTACATCATCCGTTCATCAACACTTTCCTATGCAACGTAATTACACGGTGTGACCTTCAAGAAGGCGATTATATTTATGCAATAATTTGCTTCTAGAATGTAGGAGAGTGTTATATGGTTATGTGTGCAGTGTCGGCAGAAGGTGCCCGTCTGTCTCGATATATTTATATTATAATGCGTACAGCCTTTTCAGAACACACTCTTTTATCTTGGTTTAGCTGCACTCCTGAAACTGTTGTTTCCTCTTTAGTACGGTTGATATAATTTTCGTGTCAAGGCGATCTTTCACAGTTACAGTAGTCATGAAGAGAAATCATTTTTCATTTCTACGTACAATTACATGACATAGTGTTCTTTTAATTCAATTCAGTGAACCGTTTAGATTTTATAACGTTGAAAGGTCTGACGGAAAAATGTAGGGTCACGTTTCCCTCCCACCTTGTTTCTTATTCTTTACAATGGCGATGTAATTGTTTCTTGCCTTTATGCCTTCAGCATTTTCAGATAATGGTATGTCGACATGAAGGTTATGTCATTAGGCTTACAGGACACTCCGAATATATTCCTATCAGCGGACAAGTTCCTGCTGTGACGTTGAGACGGCAATACTCCTTACACATATGCCGAAAATGTTAATCCAAACAGCAGCACCATTTTGCACGTATCATTCAAGTTTAGTGTCTCGGTGTACTGAAGTTCACGTATGAGAAGCCCAAGTATATTTGACACCATGCTCACTCTACGATATTCTTAGAAGGAAGGGAGGTACTGGCAGTGAGTAAACGAGCACCACAATAGCTGATGTGGAAAGATTCAACCTCAAGAACCTGAACGAGTGGGAAGTGAGAGGACAGTAGCAGCCTAAAATCTCAAAAGGGTTTGCAGTTTGGAGATATTAGACAAGAGCATGAATATAACTAGGGCTTGGGAAAATATTAGAAAGAAACATAAAATTCCAACATTTCATCGAAAGAGAGTGCATTTCAAAGCGAACGGAAGCAACATAAAGTGTGGTTTGGTGAACAAAGTAAGAAATTTGTAGGTCAAAAGAAGTGGGATAAATTGCGATGGCTACAGGATCCAGGCCAAAATAGTGCAGAAAATTTGGACAATGTAAGACGTAAAACTTGTAGACACATCAAGAAAGAATAAATGGGAAGTTTCGAAAGGTAAAGTTAATAAACTTGAAACAGAGTAAAAACAAGAATATTAGAGACATGTGTAGAAGCATAAATTAAGAAAGGTTACCAGCCTAGAACGTACTTATTGAAGGATGGGAGGTGTGATCTGCTTGTAGATTCCCACGTCATTTTGAATAGTGGAAGACTCGCTTCTGCATTTATCCAGTGTTTGTGCAATTAATGCACTTGAGTTTGATATGGCTGTGGAAACCTTGAAAAGTTACAAATCATTTGATCAGATTGCAGCACAAGTGATTCAATCAGGAGATGGACCAGTACACTCTGAGCCCAGTAACCTTTTTATTTCTATTTGGAATAAGGAAGAACTGCTTCAACAACAAAAAAAGAGAAAGTTATTGCATTTCTATATGAGAAGGGTAATAAAATAATTTGTAATAACTGTAGAGGACTAAAGATGTTTGAGGAGAGGGTGCTGAGGAAGATATTTTAGTCTGAGATGGATGAGGTAAGGACCGGAGGACATTGCATAATGGGTAGATTAATGATTTGTTCTCGTCATCATATATTATTCGAATGATCAAATGGAGAAGAAAGAGATGTGTAGAGCATGTGGCACGTACTGGAGAGGGTAGAGTTATACAAGGGTCTCTATGTTAAAACTGAGTGAAAGAGACCACTTTGAACGCCTAGGCCTGGATGTGAGTTGGATTTTGAAATGGATCTTTATGAAATAGGTTTGGGGTTGCGGACTGGGTTCATCTGGCAGAGGATGGAGACAAGTGACGGGCTGTTGAGAACATGTTAATGAACGTTCTTGTTCCATAAAATGCGGGGAATTCCTTCACTAGTTAAGAGAACACTTGTTTTCCTAGGATTCTGCTCCATGGAGTTAGTTAATTTGTTGGTTGATTAGTTTGTTTGTTTATTTGTCCACTCATTCATGAGTATAGAGACATACCAGTGTTACTGACTGCCAAGTTTTATCCAGCCTAATTATGTCATTGTTAACTTCTCACTTACACGAAATTGTTGGGGTCGTCAGTATGGATTTCTGATCATCCTGCATACGTCAAGTACTGGGAACAGAGCAGTGCGTCGGCTGTTTGAAACTTCAGGGAAGCCTGGGATTCTTATAAGAGGGATGTTTTGAATAACGTCGATTAGGTACACTCATGAAAAGAGTTACGTTAATTGAAACGTATTTAAATGAAAACCTGTATTCAAGTCCGGATAGGCCAGCATTTCCTATTCAGAAAGGTCTGAAACAACAAGATGCCCGTCGCCATTTCTTTTCAAATTTCTTTTAGAAGAAACCATTGAGAATGGGAAGCCATGATAATGCAGATGGTATAGCTACTACACTGTGTTCCTGACTGTACTACGTTCGAAACCTGGTAGGAAATAAGATTGTTCCATCTAGATAAACGTCCACATCGGGTCTGTGGCCCACCCAACCACCCTTCAATGGTTACCGGGGCTGTTTCCCGGGAATAAAACGGCCGAGGCATGAAACTGACCAGTTATCTCATCCTAGTGCCGAGGTTAAGAGTGGGTGGAGCTATATCTCTGCTCCCTCTGCTATGCATTAATGGCGTGAACAGGGAAAATGTTGCCCTTCGTGTACTCTTATCGTTAGAATGTCAAAGTAAACCATAAGGGTTTAAAACTGATTGGGACACACCAGCTGCTGGTATATACTGATGACGTTAATTTATTAGACTAAAACACGTATAATATACACACACAGTGATAATTGTGATAAAAACCAAGTTTGTAATTATATCTCGCGGACAGAATGCGAAACAAATTGCAATATGAAGATAACTAATAAATCCTTTTAAAATGTGTTAAAATAGGGGGTGTCTGGGAACAGCGGCAACAGAACTTTAACTAGATCACTTTGAAGACATCGAGAAAGTGGCGGGATAATATTAAAATAAATTTTTAGGATTTATTGTGGCATCTTGTTAACTAGAATCATTTGCTTCAGAATAGGGTCAAGTGGCGGTACTTTCTGAACGCAATTTTGAAACTTCGGTTTTTATTAATAGTGGAGAATTTCACAGAGTCTGTTGTTAGTGCACTTACTGTTTCTGTTGACAGTGACCGTCATTATATATGCCGTCATCTGCCAGTTCGAAAGTATAAGTGCTTGAAGGCCGCACCGTTACACTTGCATTGTATTGCCCCAACTTGTGTAACGTTAAGAGTTGTAATAGTCTCGTCTCCTCAGATTAACTTCCACCCACATCACAACTCTAAATGAGGCTCTTGTCGGCCACGATTTGTTACAGTGTAGACAGCAAACGTGACATCTGGTGTTCATTTTGATTATACACGGCAGTAATAGTTATGCTTTTTCTAGTCACGTGACCCTCCCAGATGATACATAGTTCACGTCGGCATCGTCTTTAGGAAATTTATGTGCGCCGCCGGCTCATTACAAATGGTTGGAAGAGATGAAGGAAGGAGCAGGCCGAAGTCCGTGTCCATTAAACATAAAAAGGCATTATAGAAGCAGCGTTGTCTTGTTCTGGACGTTTCAGAAACGTAACCGAGTTGTCCTATGCGTCTATAAATATAAACCAAGGAGTCTTAATGGTCTGCTTGTCGTTATAATCTTAAAAGACGCAAGATTTTTCCCGTTTTATGGGTTGGTTTTTATGCTAAGGTAAAACGAATGAACATTCGATGTTTTAGATGCCTCTTTCGAGATTGAAACATTGTTCTTGTGAGGAATAGTGTTAATTCTATTAATGCTGAATTTTCCGTGTAGTCTTTATGATTCCAGTATTTATTGTTTAACCAAAATAACACACAATATCAGGTAACAAGTTCCTAACCATTTTTAGATGTTACATTATTAATCTTTCAACTTTCATTGAGACGTAAGGACTATTAGTAATTTCTTTGTCGTATTCTGAGAGGTATGAGATGTCTGTTTGGCAAACACAATTTTGTGATCTTGGATTGTGCGTTTATATAATTCGAAAACTTTTGTTTAACCGACATAACACACGATGGCAAGGAACAAGCATCTAACTGTTTTTAGGTACTTGTTGCCTGTTTGTTAAACTATAAATATTGTTATTTCGTAAGCCATATTACCGTCACCTTTCCTTAGTTAAGTCCATCAAACTAGTACAGACAAACTCAGTTCCTACTTCTCAGTAATGTGGGCCGGGATAGCTCCGTCGATATAGCGACTCGCTACGAGCTGGAAGGTCCAGGGATCGAATCCCGGTGGGGAGCGAGACCGTCCAGAACGGCCGTCGGGTCCACCCAGCCTCCTATACAATGGTTACCGGGTGTTTCTCGGGGGTAAAGCGGCTGGGGCGTGGCGTTGACCACACACCTCCATCTAGCGCCGAGGTTAAAAAAAGAGTAGAGCTATACCTCTACGCCCCCCCACCCCCCGGGCCTTCTTGGTCTGTTCTAAAGTGAAATTTACTTTACTTCTCATTAATATGCTGTAGCTGGATGACAAAGTGTTGGGTGAGAATGTATTCCTTGATACTGCAGGTTATTGTAGCAGTGGGTGGATGTGTCCGTAGTTACTGCCGCCTGTTATACTAGTTGCATGAGTTTGGTACGATGAGTCCCTTGTTACTGCGGCCTTTTATACTGGGTGTAGGAGTAGAGGAGACTTGACTTTATCGGCACTATAGCTTTATGAGCTCCAGAATGCGCCTGGATCGTTTGTGAAACGATAATTGGCAGGGGAAAAGGAAATTCTGGGAGAATAATATGACCTAACGCCCCTCTGTTCACCCAGAATCTCACATGGGGGTTTGTTAGATATTATGTTTGTTTATTACTGGATTTTTCCGGTAATTGGCTGTAAGGACTTGGAACAACGGCAGACAAACACGCTAATGGTGTTTGGTAAAAGAAAGGCGTTTCCCGGTAGTCCCGTGGTGCGCGAACACAACAAACCAGTGCTCATTATATCGGAGACTGAAGTTAAGGCGCGTACGTTTCGTTACGTAACACCGCATGGTTAATGCAATGGCAGCGTTATTCTCTTCAAGTTTCTTATTCGTACTGAACGGTGGGAATGTGGCTACAATGAGTGCAGTGTGGAAGTGCTTAGAGCCGTCAATGATGGCACAGGTAGCCCTTTCCTTCTAAACAATTGTGTACGTATCGCTCATTTGCGACAAGAGGGCCACAGCTCAAAATCTGTGATTTTTCAGGAGAAGCTTTTAAAGATTTTGAAGTGCTCTAATTTTCTATGAGTGCAACAACGACACAACTGCTCTCCAGCGGCGTGTTTTGCAAACTGCGTTGTGACACTATACCTGTTAAAAGTGCATCTGCAAACGTTTCTTTCTATACCAATAACTCAAAAATGCCAAATTTTGAGTTGTGACACTGTTGTCGCAAATGAGCGATATACACGACACTGCACAATATCACATTCCACAAAGCTGCAGTCTTAGTACTGACCACTACGAGAACCTCAAATCCTATACAAGTTGTTATTGTCCATTCAGTTTGTTCCTGATATCCACTTGACACTTGTATTGTGTAAGGACTGAGGCTACATATACTATACCCCCCCCCCACATTGTAAGACGATCATGAATTTTGAAAAGAATTAACTCAAAAATAGTCGGTCGGCCCTATTTTTATATACTGTTCGAACTTTGTCCCTACAAACATATTTAAATCACTAATAAATCATTGTAGTTGGTTTAAGGCTCGAAGTCTCAATCTTTCAACTGCAAATAACGAGAAAAGTTTCTGTGACATTCGTCGGAGACATTTGTTATTCTAATACTGGGTGGTCATAAAGCTGAGTGTCTTGTATTGATTTTTCAGAAATGAGTGCAAAATTTTGGCCGGAAAACCTGAATAGATTAGACAGGTCGCGAGATCTAGGCGCAGATAGGAACACGTTGCAACGTCGCTTAAATAAACAGTAAGGATGTAGTTTGGATTCCACTGGCTGGTTTGTGTAAATCCGATAGTCATTAATTCGCTTCCCAGAAAGGGGAGAATTTTTTGACTAGCTGAGCTGTTGTTGGCATTTGTACATGTAGTCAATATTCTTCCCTTTGCCGCGGCTGATAAAAGCAGAGACAGGTGTATTCATATTAGGAGAGCTGACGCGTACAACGGACAGAGTACTGTACTGCACGTGGATGTGCGAGTCCTAAGACTCGGGAGGCTACCTGATTGCCCTACAATTGACTGCGTTATGGTAATACTGGCGTGTAATAAATAATTAAATAGTTCGGACATTGTTTTGCTTAGGACTTGTAATATACATGTTGCGGTGTTTTCAACGTTTTGAATACACAGTCTGTTTTTATGTTTTGTTTGTTTCTGACGGTATACAAAGATTATTTCGCTATACTACTTCGACCATTTTGTCTTCGTAACGGAAGGTAAGATCTTTTACCTTGGGAAAGGAGCCGAAGATCACTTTCCTCTGGAGTGTGACATTTTCGTAGAGAGATACAAACCTTTCATAAGAAGATGCTGCCTGCATCTACAAGATAAAACTGACAATGAATCGATTAGTGCTTTGCTAGACTTCACGAGTTCGTTATACCTTAAAGATGGAGGCAGGATAATTCTACGAAACGTCGATACCGGTTTGCGAAACTAAACGGCCTCATATGCCAGAAAGCAGTATGCCTATCTTCACGATTCAAAAGAGATAGCTAAGGAGTTCCCATTTTCTTCTGAACCAGCTATACGCGAAATGGATGCTTTTCTAGGAGCTCATTTCGCAACATGACAAACGATGTGGCAACGCTGTTCGGTTGGCGTCGAGCCCTTAAAACACTTCTCTTCTCTCTTATATTATCCTCTCCCTGAAATCTCTGTTTCCCCGGCGACAGCCTCTGCTGCACGCGGCGGGTCTCGGCTCGCCTTTGTTTTGGGCGGCCCGACCCATAATCCCCTGCGATTCATTACTCCAGAACGTTTAGTTTAACCTTTTAAGAGATGTCTTGGCGCATTACTTGGTCAGCACGGTTCAGAGGGATTGAGAGATCCACACTTCACACTCTTTGAGACGGGATTTGTCCACTTCGAATTGAGTTCACTGTTTTTATTACAAAGGCTTGAGGGAACCTACTCGCTCCCTGTCGCCCCTACTAACAAACAAAACTTTTTATTTGCTACTTTATAAAGCCATGCTTCCTATCTTTGTCTGTTTCTGCCCTTTTAAGGGAGTTCCCAATCTTGCTGACGCCTGATAGAATCGCTCTATCCCTATCTTTCCAAGCAAAAAATCGAGAACAAGTGAACTAATATAATTAAATTTGCTATCGGGAATGTTTACTAAAATTACTCTCCATTTTTGGTTTTAATCAGACAAAAATAGTGGACATTTCATGTAAAGACCTGCCTCCATTTCTGCTCACATCTCTGTCGTACTTCGACAAACATGTATCTTACGGAGCAAAACTTTTTTTTTTTCGAAGAAAGGTTCAGAGAAGAATAAAACAAATTTGATGTTCAGTGCACATCCTTCGGTTTTCAAGATAGTTACACATACGTGTGCCAATGCGCCAGACTTGGTGCTCTATATTTACATTTACACTTCGTACCTGCTAACCGCGTTGGGGAAGACTTCGTGTACTTAATGTGAAATTCAAGGCCCTTCTTCCTCCGAAACGTTGGTAACCACCTACGGACGTGTACAGGGCCGTAACATAACCACCTACGGACATGTACAGGGCCGTAACATAAGCACTGCAACGTGTAACTCCAACATTGTGACAACCTCCAAACGTATAGGCCTATATCAATTTGGTACTATTAATAAAATATTGAGGTGTAGGACACATAGGCTGCTGACGGAAAATTGTCCTGCTTCAAGGAGTAAACAGAGCAGTATCAATGAAACGTTCACTGAAACTGACGGAACTCCTTAAAGCCTCTTGTAAAGGCGCTGCTCTCTTCAGTGCTTCCTGAGGTCAGAATGAGCATTGCCTTGTTTGGAGGTACTCAGGCTTTGTCCGCCTTTACTGATAAGTGGAATGTAAAGATAAGGTTGGGCACGGAGTATTGGTGGAATGATACTGATAGAAGAAAAGGGAAGTATTCTGAGAAAATCCCGTCCCAGTACCACTTCAGCCACCGCAAATCTCACATGGACCAAGCCGGTATCGACCTCCAGTCTGTGCGGTGATAGGCAGCAGCTAACCGCCTGAAACATGACACAGCCCTCTAAAACTTACATTAATGTAAGATATATATATATATATATATATATCGTTCGTACGTCGCGGAGAACACAGTCTCCATTACAAAGACCAACGTGTTGTATTGTTGAGGTAAATGATCGCAGTTTCTTGTAAAAATCAAACGAAATATACAAAAACGCCCTGTTGGGAAAGTGCGAAGTTATTAACGTGAGAACAGACGGCGTATGTACTTATTATTATGCTTTTCCTTGTCATATTATGTGAACGGTTATAGTCGTGAATCCCTCCTCCCCCCCCCCCCCCCCCCCCCCTTTTTTTTTCAGGGGGCCCCCTCTCCCCACCTTGTTTTTTTAATGGGAAACAAAACGCGTATTTTCTTTTTTTTTTGTTTTTCCCTTTCCTTTTTTGTGGACGGTTTTAATCGTGTACCCCTCCCCCCCCCCCCCCCCCACGCCCGACTGTTATTCCAAGGGTCCCAGTCATCGAACTGTGTCTTTTAATATGGAAATCGTTGTATCATTGCCGCAGATGTTCTACCAATCTCTGTACTTCTCATCTGATAGCAGCTCGGTTACTGAATAAGAGCGATGTACAATGACCCGTCACCGCGCCTTAAAACACTTTGCACTGCGTTGCAGCATCCAATTCAAGGAAAGGCCACATTAATGCCTTACCATGCACACGGATAAATAGGGTTCAGATACGGGGCAGAGAATGAATTGCTAGACTCTTTGGTCTGAGGGAGAGAGTACAGTGCTGGAATAATTGCCTTTATTATAGACAGGAGGCGAAATTGAGAATTGGAGGAGTTGGAGAGAGAGGTGCTGACAAAAGATGAAGCACAGGGATGATAGAAATAGGACAGAGAAGGAAAAAGAGATGGGTTTTATATAAGGGTTCATGTGGTTGTAGTACAAAGCGATAGCTCGAAGGGGATTTTGTTGAATAGGATGCATTGCTAAGGGCTGTGTAGCCCAAGGGGGGGGGGGGGGGGGGACTCAGGGGGAGAACATTGGGGGGGGGGGGGGCGGGAGGAAGGGGGAAAGAAAAACCTGACAA
>Ga0131853_10021813_pt1 | contig 11611 bp, 9 predicted proteins | sample TergutLab28metaG_FD_92764 | JGI IMG/M metagenome (GOLD analysis project Ga0131853, IMG submission 92764) | Labiotermes labralis P1 segment gut microbial communities from Petit-Saut dam, French Guiana - Lab288 P1 (version 2) (version 2) | ecosystem: Host-associated > Arthropoda: Insects >...
GAATGAATGCCGTGTCAGTGTAGGGCAGTGCAGGCAGGGTGACTCGAATGCACGAAGTGAATGTGTACGTTCCGCTTTATCAAAATTGGACTTAGCATGTTTAAACACCGGCACGCGATCGAATTGGTAATATAGTTTAACCTTTTGGCGCCTGAATTATTTTTTTAATTTAAGCACATCCTGTATATAAATTGTGAATAATACAGGAACCAAATACGTTAGAATTATGAAACAAACTGTATTTTGAAGAGAAAAAGACGGAGAGTATATACCATGTTTAAAATATTCGGTACCTATATTTGTTGAATAAATATATAAAATGCAACTTTAGAGGTAAGCGGTGCGGTACGACCACTATAGTTGACATTAGGCGTCAAAAGGTTAAGGCGAGTTCATGTGCGTCATAATGCGGAACGACATATCAGTCATGACTTATCATTTTTTCCAAAAGTAGATAAAGGTAAAGTGATCCCGTTGCAGGCCCGGTGTGGCCCAGAGGGTGGGTAGAGGTATAGCTCTACTCTTCCATGACCGCGGTACTAGAAGGTAGTGAGTGGTCAGCAGCACTTCCCGGCCGCACTTTACCCCCGGGAAAGACCCAGTTTTACAGGAGGATGGGTGGGCCCCAGGGCCGGTCTGGACGGGCGGAAAATCTCGTCCCCACCGGGATTCGATCCCGGATCGTCCAGCCCGTAGCTCAGTCGCTATACCGACTGAGCTACCGGGCCCTTCCAGAAGTAGAAGGTAAGAAATTTACGTTTGATATTAAGGCACAGAGGGTGAATGCAGTACAGATCTAGTCCTTCAAACTCGGCACTAGATTACGGTGAATGTTTAGGCCAAGCCCCAGCCGCTTTATCCCTGGTGAAAGAAACCCGGTGCCCATTGTACAAAAGGTTGGTTGGGACTCGGGGCAGTTTGAACAAGCGTGGAAAATCTTGTCCCCACTGGTGTTCGAACCGCGGACCGTCCAGCCCGTAGCAAGTCACTATACCGCTTACGCTATCCCGGCTACCTACATTGCGTACTTACAATATTATTGTTTCCCAGAGAACGTCGTTGACAAAATACTCCGATCAGAGATTATAACAATGCCTCATGAGCGCGTTTGGAAAAATTTTCGACCAAGAATGCTGGGACATCTTCATCCTGATATAGTCAAAACACCATTGTTGCGGAATAAATTAAATTTCTCGGAAGATGTTATTGCGTGAATCCGTATTTGCCCGAAGAGCTTAAGCCCTAATTTTAAATTATTAAACCAAATATATTTCACAGTTGCACCAAATCGCAAAAGCATGTGCCAGATTCGAAAGGAATCGGTGAAAACTATTTTGTAACACACAAGAGGAGCTGTTGCAAGACAGATGTGCAACGCCATTTTGTGACCAGAATTATTCCTTATTATGTTGCAAAATTACCCTGATGATGATCGGAAAAGCGATGGAAATATGTTTGTAATTAATAATATGTGATAAAACATTTTATAGATATTCAAAGGAATTCATTTGTGTGCTTGAGTAGGGACATAGTGTTATTGATTGTTCGGTATTCCTATTTATTATTTGAAATATGTAATGCATATGCTGATTGTGGGCTGCTCTGCAATGACCAGTATTTCGTAACTTTAAAATAATTTTTGTAATTTCATGTTTTAAATGATTTCAGTGCTCAAATCTGTCTACTACATAAATATTACCTGTTAAGGAGTTTTCGGCAGCTCTGCTACATGCATAAAATGCGAAGCAACTGTTTTATCCGTTTATGTGCTCCCTGATGATGGGTCAGTGAGGCCCAAAACGTGTAGGTGCTGGTGTGTTGTAGTATTATTGTTATATGTAATAGAAGCGAGTGCATTCGTTTGTTCGACTTATAGTAAATGAACTGTAACGCACGAACTGGAGAGTATGAAATTGTAAAAAAGTATGCATTAACCTCTTAACTGGACATGACGTATATGTACGTAGTTGCATTGTGCTATTTCAAATGGATATGACGTAGTATTACGTCCTCGATCTTGCACCACTAATATCTCTTGAGTACGACGAGATATGACTTAGGTATTAGTACTGTTACATAGTCTACGGTTCTTCCAGTTTGAGGCACCACAAACCACCTTCTTCTTGGCAGCCACCGCCATCCAAGACAAACATTTGAAACAATGTACACTGTACGCTCTACAGCGATAAAAATGGCAGCGTGTAGTAACAAGCGAAAGAAGGATCTGCTGACAGATGACGATGTCTCCAAAGTTTTAGACATTGAAGACGAAGGTGACGTGTTCTCTGAGGAATCTGATGATTTTTGGTTAGATACAAGTGAGGAAGATTCAGACGGAGATTCGGATACAAGCAGTGTTGTGAATGAAAGTGTATCGTACGAAGAAGTGTCAGATTTTTCCCACCCTTTTGTACCTCATGGCGTGGCGTGTCCAAGATTTGCATTTCTCGGTGTAAGTGGAATGAATGTGGACTTTGATGATGAAATTAATGTTCTGGATGTTTTCAGAAGTTTATTTATGAAGATATGTGGCAGTTGTTTGCAGAACAAACAAATATATATGCCAACCAATTTTTGGCAGCGAATCCTAATTTGAAACCACGATCCCGAGCTAGAAGCTCGATGGATAAAAACCCAACTGAAATGAAAACCCTAACTGGACTTCTCATTCTTCAAGGTATTGTACAGAAACCTGAGAATGGAATGTATTGCTCCAAAAAGGAAAGTATTGTGACACCATACTTCTCACAAATAATGACAGAGAAAAGATTCCTTCTCCTCCTAAAGTACCTTCACTTTGCCGACAATTCCAAATTTGACCCCGATCAGCATCAGAAGAAACTCTATAAAATCCAACCAATCCTTGAGTTTTCCTCCGTATACACACCAGAACGAAGCATCTGTGTCGACAAGTCTCTCCTCCTCTGGAAAGGACGACTGGGTTGGATTCAGTACATACCATCAAAGCGAAGCAGGTTTGAAGTGAAAATCTACAAATTCTGCGAAAGCAGCGCAGGCTATGTTTGGAACTTCATAGTATAAACTGGTAAGGATACCATTTATGGTCAGAGACACCCAAGGGAAAAGACTTCTTCGAGGATTGTGCTGTCATCATACTGGTGTCCTAACTGTGAGAAGGCCCTGTGTGTAATACCGTGTTTTCAAGTTTACCACACAGAAAAAAATTTTAAAATCTAAAAAAATCATAAAAGTTACAAGAATTGTGAATAAAAGCTGCACTTCATCTTTACATCAGGTTTTCATTACATCCTGAAAGAAACCCCCATTATGTTTGCACTGCTCCTCTTGCTTAATAAAAACAAGGAACAACGGACATTTAAATTTAAATACCCAGGGCAGGTTACACTAGCAGCCCAGAAAAGACCCAGTTAAGAGGTTTAAATTTTTTTTTTAATTTTTTAATATTTAGGTCCTCGTAAGAGGTCGTGTTAAAATTCTTTTATGATTTTGTGTATTTTAACTGACGCGGAATTGTCACATGTGGCGTATTCTTTTATAAAATCCTGCTGTGAACTCGGTTTGTAATTTATGGCTCACAATGGAAATTCTGTAACATATTCATTGAAAAATAAGGAGATTTGTGTGGTTATGCTCTGCCAATATTTGACATGGTGTGTTGGCGTATTTTAGCTACAAGATAGCTGTGGAGCTTTGTTTATCTGAGGAGGCTTGGGGTGTAACTGTTGCCATGAATGTAAAGGGAATCACGCACCCTATACGAAGTCCACGCCTACTGTGTTGGATCTGCAATTTAGAAACTAACAACTGATGCGTTTCCACCTTGGAAGGTACATTTGTAGACTCCAGTTGAAATGTGATGGCACACGGTAACACACATGAGGGGAAGTGAAAGGGAAACTGGCGAATGGAGTGGATAGCCAGTACCCTTCACACTACCTCGGAACATGGTGTATCCACCATTACTACCGCCGATGCGCAAACCTCGGCTGCCAGTAGTCGACTGAACTGACGCCTCCGCCGATTTAAATGGACTCGTCCGTATTGCCGAGAGACGAAATCTAGTTTCTGCGCGTGTGCCATCACATTTCAACTGGCCTCTAGAGCCTTGCTGAGTGGAAGCAATGGGTGGTTTTAAGTTCTGAAGTAATAGAGGTTTAGATGTTGGAATGAAACAATTAGGTTTATGTTGCTGACTCGATTATTATTGATAACAGATCTTATCTGTTCAATTTGAAGTCTGAAAGCGCCCCGTTAGGCTTGGAAACCTAAGTAATTAAACTGAACTCTGTCATTACACAAACAAGACCCAAACTCTGACGTGGCTTACAGAGGTGTTTGTCTAATAAAAATAATGTGCTTTTAGGAGCTGAACTCTTCCATCTCTCCTTCAGGTCAGAGAGTGAAAATGCAACTGAGGGTAAGGATCAAGCCGTCATCATAAAATTTATAGATGTCCGTCACTTTACTGCCTAACCTAAGGGCAACACGCAGCTATCGGCTGGTGGTTTCAAGTCTTTAAACTTTACACTATTCACGAAGTGAAATTAACATGATGTAAACCGCAAGACTTATTCTAGTGCCCTGAAATTTATATGACACTAAGTAAAATAGTGCGAATATTACCTATAATATTACAATACCTCCATAAAATAATATACGCAAAGCAATAGATTATATAGATGATTTCAGACAACTATTAGGAAAAATTTTACTGAAAAGTCACATAATTCCTTGCAAGGTCTTGCTGGGGAAACCGGAGGGAAAGAGACCACTGGGGAGACCTAGGCGTAGATGGGTGGATAATATTAGGATGGATCTCCAGGAGGTGGAATGAGGGTATATGGACTAGATTGGGCGGACCAGGATAAATACAGGTGGCGGACGCTTGTGAGTGCGGTAATGAAACTTCGGGTTCCGTGAAATATGGGGAATTTCTTGACTAGCTGCAAACCAGTTAGCTTCTCAAGAAGGACTCTGCACCATGGAGTGAGTAATTCCTTGCAGTCAAAAATGTAAATTCACAAATCTAAACCCAATACCACAGTCATTTAAAGGATTTATGAAGATTCGCAAGGAAGATCATCCTATAAGGCGCAAATTGAACTCGATGAACGCTCCAGCTTATAAACTTGCAAACCATCTCTTCTGTGTTTTAGAACAACATGCTCTACTTCCATATTCCACTAATGTAAGAAACACAGTGTCACTTTTAACAGATTTGAAAGATATAAAATTCCATACAGACATGAAATTCTTACCATTCGACATCAAGAAATTGTATACGCATGTCCTCTTCCCCCTAAAATAAGAGATAATATGGTACTGCAACATCATATTGCAGCAAAACTACTTCCAATAGAGGGGCAATTAACATAAACGAAAAAACTGGCCCTGCTAAGGGTGCCCCCATATCTTCTGAATTTTCAGAATTTTTTTAAAATACACTGAGCATATCTCTGCCCTAGAAATTACAAATTATCACAAAAAAGTGTGATATTTTAGATAAGTAGAAGACAATTTGATTATTTATGAAGAAATCACAGAATTAAGAGTTTCTTAAGAGAGTTTAATTATATATAAGCTACTCTGAATTTCTTAAATTCCCCAGGTCTTATATTTAAAAAATGGAAAGTAGCATTATTGTATCCATCTTCAGAAAACCCACAACAACGGATTGCATCAGTCCAAGAGACTCTTGCAATCCACTAAATAAAAAATTCGCTGCAAGTAGATATTCTTAAATGGAATATATATATGACTAATTGAAAAGACATCAATAGAAAAGAGATCGAATTAGTTGAAGGCGCCTTACGTCATAATCAGTACAGCAAAACTATCATAAATGTTAAAAATTCTGATAAGGTGACAAAGAACATAGAGAAAGGAAAAGAAGACAAACATGAAGAAAAATTGATTACTTTGATAAACTGTGGCAAAGAAATAAAATGTATCACCAAATTTTTTAAGGTATTAATATCAAAATAGTATACGGAACTGCTAATAACATGAGGAAAATCTTGGCATACAAAACATTGGCAAGGTCGATAAATGTAACAGATGTGGAATTTACCAGGTCACTTGTCCAGACTGCGGGAGGAAATACACTGGACAAACTGGCAGATCATTCCGAAAGAGGTATAATGAACATCTCCAGTATTTCAAATATCGAAACTCAAATTCAAATTTCCAAAACACCTATATAATACTGGACATTCATTTGACCCTCTGCATTTTGTCAAGAAAAGTAAAATTATGAATTTCTTGGAAAAGTTTTATACCTATTCTGAGACAATATGAAATCATGAAATCAACGAAGAATCAACAAGTGGATTCAATGAAACGTGCGGTGTCATGATATAACATGAGAATGACAGATGTCGACTGGACAACGGTACATGCCTTCCGATACATTCATTGCCACAGCCACACCCCAAATCTCAACAGGTAGACTCCAGTTGAAATGTGATGGCACACGGTGACGCACGTGAGGGGAAGTGAAAGGGAAAAACAGGAGAATGTAGGGGGTAGCCAGTACCCTTCACACTACCTCGGAACATGGTGCATCCAGCATTACTACCTCTGATGCGCACACCTCGGCTGTCAGTAGTCGACTGAACTGACGCCCCCCGCCGATTTAAATGGACTCGTCCGTGTTGCCGAAAGACGAAATCTGATTTCTGCGCGTGTGCCATCACATTTCAAACGCAATCTACTCAACGCTTCGCCGCCATCTTGTAAGTATGATAGGACAACACACCATAATACAAAAATGTTATCAGAGCACACAGCGTGCAAATATTTTATTTTTTTAATTGATATGTTGCAGAATTTTTATCTTGGACCGTAATTTACAAACGGAATTCCAAGAAGGATTTTATACAGGAATACGCTACATGATACAATGTCGCGCCAGTTAAAATGCACCAAATCATATAAGAGATTTAATACGATCTCTTAATACAACACAGGACACAAATGTAAAAAGATTTTTAAAAAAATTACGTGTACATTTTAAAACTATTTAGGTCGTATACTTTTATATTGTATGTTTTATTTTGTAACATTATAAAAATAGTGACAGCAAAAAGTGGCCCCTTAAATTTTTATTGCATCTTCCTTTATTAGGTGTTTGTATTGAAGTGCCTGAGGAAGACTGAAGTAAAGCCGAAACATGTAGTAAACTTTTAAATTAAACAATTGAATTAAAATGAACCTTTGTTGTGTTAGACTGGATAATTGTGTTTTGTTCTGAGGACTTTCTGTGATTGCCCACAGATTCAATTTAAGGGACCGTTGCGAATGCCTACAGAACCAAATATAACGGACTTCTGTGAGTGCCCACAGATCACAATTTATGGGACATTCTTTGCATGTCCACAGATCAAAATATAAGGGAGTTTATGAAAGCCCACAGATCCACATGACGAAACGCTCTGCAAATGCCCAGAGATCCAAATTTAAGAGAACTTTTTGGAAGCCCACAGACCCAAATTTACGGGATATTTGGGAAGGCCTACAGATCCAAATTGACGGAACATTGTTTGAATGCCCACAGATCCTGAATAAAGGGCTTCGTAAATGACCACGGATACAGTCTTTAGAAAACTTTGTCAAAGCCCGCAGACAAATTTACGGCGCATTTTTGAACGCACACAGATCCAACTTGATAGGATATTTTGTGAATTCTCACAGACTCATATGTACTGGATATTTGTGAACGCACGCAGAAAAAATTTACAAGAAGCTCTGTTAAAGACTATAGACCCATACTTAAGAGAACTTGTGAATGCCACCAGACCCTGATTTTCGGGACACTTTTGAATGCTGATAAACCCAAAGTCACAGCATACTTGTGAACTCCAGCAGATTCAGCTATACAAGCCTCTCTGCAAATATTCACAGAACCAATTTTTGGGAAACTTTGTAATTGGCCAAAGTTCTAAATTTCAGATAATTTTTTGAAAGCCTACAAATCCATATTTTAGGGACTTTTCTGAATGCCCACATACCAAAATTTATGGACACTGTCGGGACATTCGTGAAAGTCTGTATATCCAACTTGACTTTACATCCTGCGAGTTTCTACAAATCCAAAATTAAGAGACTTTTGGAATGCTCGCTGATCCAACTTCACGGGACGCTCTGTGAATACCTGCAGATCCGAAATTTAAAAAAAAATCATGAAAGCCACAAACCAAATGTACGGAACATTTTGGAAAGCCCGTAGTGCAAACTTCACGGAAATTTCTGCGAGTTACAAATTGAAATTTAAGAGACTGTTGTGGATGTCCACAGACCCAAATGTATTGCATTTTTGTAAATTCCCACACACCTAGCTTTACTTCCATTTTTGTGAGTGGCCAGAGATAAAAATTCAAGTTACATTTTGTGAAAGCACAAAGATCCAAATTTATACGGGACATTTTGCATATCCAGAAATGGAACTCACTCCACGTTTAGTGAATGCCTACAGCTCTAAATTTACTTGATATTGGCAACCAATTCCCTGTTTTGCATTTCTAGAGTTGACTATTTTTTGCATTCAATAATCAGAGATATTTTCATAAACACAAACTTCAGTAGCGTTGTTTTTTGTCAAGGTTTCGGAAATAAGAGTGTTAACAAAGGAACTTTCCGAAACATTTGAAACTGAACCATGCCAACCCTATTACCACTTTAATAATATTGAATATTCATAAATGATTGTAACATATTTAATGTTTCAATTTGTTAAAACTGAATCATTTATATTTGCATTCATTTGTAACTTAAATAACCCGGTTTGATGGTTAACAATTTGTTGGCTAGCTTTGATTCTTTATTTCTTTCTTTCCTTCTTTCTTTCTCTCTTTCTTATAAACTTTACATGGGGCTGCCACTTAAACGTTTCTCTTATTCATGTGAATATCAGAAAGCTTTCTTTTCACCGAAGTTTTCTTACAATTTCTTTCCCGATTTTTTCAAATATTTGCAAATCAGCACGTTGTTTTATTTGTGCTGATGCTCTGTGTGTACAACTTACACTTATTTATTTTTGTTGTTGTTATGAAAAGTTGTCATGTTGTTTAATGACTATGTGGGTGGGGGAGGCCCTTCCTTGTGTGGTTTTCTTATTTCTTTAATTTTTAGATACGCTATGATTGTTAGGTATCAGTGTGGATTTGTGCGTCTAATTCTGTCAAAATACGATGTGGAATATTTTTTGTTTATTTTCCTGCATGGGTTGTGTGACTTTTTCCAACTGTTCCTAGCGTTTTGGCGCCATATGCCATCATGTGCCTTTTTTTCAATATACTTCAAATTGCACCGTACCTCCACCCCACAAAAAGCACCTAACATATTGTAACTACGTTATGAAATATTCACTATGCGAAATGTTTGCAGATTTTAGATGTCTACAAATTTAGAATTAAAGAAATGCCACTTTTACGATTGAAGGTGGTCAGCTATACCTACTGTTGAAAAATGTCATTTTTTCCGGATACCCACCATGTTAACATTTTCTAAATTTCAAGGCCGTCATTTTCGCCTATCAGAAGGGTCTGGTTTGCCTCGCTACCCTCGTTTTGATAATTCCTGTTCCAAGGTTTTGTGACAATAGCCGATTCTTTATGCCAACCTATATCATGTCGGATAACGTGAAATCTGCTCAGGTAATTTCAATATATGATTTTTCCGGAGTACCCCCCCCCCCCGCCGCGTTATGTAACTCGTCGCATCTCATTATTTTCTGGACCGCAGTGTTAGTGGCGGCTGTGGGGATCGAGCTGGCAAATTTTAAGGGTAATAAACACTAGTCTAGTGAGCTAATCGCAAGATCACCGAAAACATATTTCTTATTAGGCCCTATTTGAAGCTTCGGGCATTAGGACGGTCGCCCAGCGCGCTGACCTAAAGGGAGCAACAAACTGATTTACGTTTCGGTCAAAATGTGCAACAGCGTACTTTCGTTTTTGGATTGCACACAGAAAAAATGTTTGCATAGCGATACTGTGTCTTCGATTGTATGACATTATTTTAGCCCTGCCCATTCATGATATTTGATACATGGGCCTATTGGACGTGAGCATGTGATTTTATAATTCTTTACACCTTTTCGGACAAACCAAGAAAGGTAACATGTGGAAGGTGGTCTTGTATTGTTTCGTGCATGAACACACTGCGGGTCCTGTGTGTCAAGCAATCAGTTCTAGCGTGACAAATTGGCAGCAGAGCAGCTGATCAAACTGTAAATTGTGCCTTTCACTTCTTTATTATCTGTCTTTTTGTCTGTAAATAAATCAGCTCCCGCTCAATGGATTTTTATAAGAATCTTTATTGGAATCTTTTAAGTGATTCTGTGTATCTTTAATGAATTAATTTTTTTTTTCATTTCAAATATCTCTACTTCCTTTCAACAGACTTCTTTAAACTTTTATAAGTACCTATTGTATATAAATTAAAATACATCGCCACTAGCAAACATTTTACAGAGTAAACTCGCCCAAATTTTACCCACTGCATGTATTTCTCTCATTTATATACAAGACACTTTCAGCTTAATATCAATACAACAGCTGGAATTAGAAGCTGTACCCTGTTCTGTGTCTGGATGACATAATTGGCTAAGGAGTAAGTGGTAATTCTATATTCCATTCTACGCACTTTTGGTGTACCCGAAATTTGGGTTTGCTACAGCAGTGCTGAAGAAAAGCAGTCTTGTGGGATACAACGGTGTGTAAATCGGTTGGAGTTTAACAGGCAAGGGGAAGTATGGTAAAAGTTGTCTCTTTCAGCAATAAGGGAGATGCGATTCTTAATTATTATTATTATTATTATATATCTTTGTCACAATTTTTAGGCCCCTTCACAAAATTCCTAAAAACGAATCTAGGCTTCGTTATGTCTCTCTATCCGTCCGTCCGTCCGTCCGTCTGTACGCATGGAACAACTTGACTCCCACTAGACGTATTTTCGTGAAATTTGATATTTGAGTACTTTTAAAAAATCTATCGAGAAATTAAAGATTAATTAAAATCTGACATGCGTAGTGAGTGCATTACATGAAGACCAATGTACATTTTTGATCATATCTCGCTCAGTTCTCCCTAGAATGAGAAGTGTTTCAGAGAATTTTGTAGAGAATATCAAAATAATAATAATAAAGTTTCCTCTTTATTAAAAAATATCGTGCTGTTTGTGAGTTAACGTGGAAGAATATTGTAGAGTCGGACAGGCCACGTATGACAATATGGTGAAAGTGCATTGTATGCTGAATACCTAAGGCTACAAACACACTCTGAGAATATGTAATATTTATTGCTTTTCCACTGCAACAATTGTCGAACCAACTCGTCTCAATGTTACGTTATGCAGTTTCTTGTTTAGTTACCTCATGAAAAAAAAAGGTAAATCAGTCCCGTTACAGGCCTGGAGTGGCCCAGAGGGTTCCAGGAAGTTAAGGTTCCCAGATTTCATGACGACGGCACAGGATGGTGGTAAGGTTGTCAGCCTTACGCGCCGACCGCCTTTACCCCCAGGAAATGCTCCTGGTACTCATTTCTGTTAGAGGCTGAGTCGACCCCAGGGCCATAGTGCGATCGGAGGGATTTTATGTCAATGAAAAATTCCAATGACACCAGCTGGGATC
>Ga0131853_10021814_pt1 | contig 11611 bp, 7 predicted proteins | sample TergutLab28metaG_FD_92764 | JGI IMG/M metagenome (GOLD analysis project Ga0131853, IMG submission 92764) | Labiotermes labralis P1 segment gut microbial communities from Petit-Saut dam, French Guiana - Lab288 P1 (version 2) (version 2) | ecosystem: Host-associated > Arthropoda: Insects >...
CCCCCCCCCCCCCCCCATCCTATTTCTTCAGGATACATTTTAATATCAACTTCCCATGTATCCCTACCGAAAGGTATCTTTCCATCAGGTTTTGCCATCAAAACTATGTATGCACCTCTCCTCTTCCTTGTATGTGACATGTGTCTCACCCATCTCATTCCTCTTGATTGATCACCGAAGTGATGTCTGGTGAGGAGTACAGATTATGAAACTCCTCTTTATGCAGTTTCCTCTAGTACCCTGTTACCTTATCCTCCCCAGACCCAAATATCTTCCTCAGTACCCTATTCTCAAACACTTCCAACCTATTTTCCTTCCAGTCTATATGAGACCAAGTTTCACACCCACAGAGAACAAGGGAAATTAGAGTTTGATATATTTTAATCTTTATGTTTCTGGGTAGCAAATAAGAAGGCAAAGGATTCTGGACTGAATGGTAGCAGGTATTCACAGAGTTCAGTTTGCTGTTAATGTCTTCATGAATGCAATTTTGACTTGTTAGAATTTTTCTCCAATGTTTGAGCTCTGCCACGTTTTCAAAAGGATTAATTACCTGTCCTTATGTTGTGAGTTTGTCCTGCATTCCATTCGCAAACTTGATTAATATTTTTCCCTGATTTGTATACTTTTGCCCACTTTGATAACTCAAGTCCACTGTTGTAACTGGCTGCATAAAGTTGTGTAGTAGGTTTTGAGAAACTTGCCTTTAACTACTGGGTTGCTATAATTTCAGGCCTTCATTTTGCTGAAGGGTTTTATACATTTCTGGAACTTGGCTGGTGTTATTGTCTCAGCCTCTGACTATGACACAAGTAATGAAATCCTTTGAAGTGCTGCATTGATGCTCACAATTAATATCTTCAACACTCTTGTCAGTTTACCATTCTCAATTTATCGCACATTTGTGTTGGAAGAGAAGCATGGTTTCAACAAGGAGGTAAATAAGATATTTGTTTGGCTATGCAGTAACGTTACAATCCCAGGATGGATGGCAAAGAAGCTTGTAACAAAAATATCTTTACAGATGTTAACTCTAATTTTACAAGTGATTGGTGACAAGAATACTGGGAATTCATGCTATTTCTTTGTGCCTAATACAAGTAACTAAATAGATTATCATCACCAGTAAGAAGGAAAGAAGCACTGAGCGTATGCATACTGAGACACGTGGTAGCAACATGTGTTGTGAGTGCACCGATCCATAACACATTCTTTTGTTGCTTTATATGCCAGTATCATGAATTTAGTGAAATGTGAACACTAATCATTGATGGAACTTCTCATGAAGGAAGGCTCACTCTTTACAGGGGTTCTTAGCCTGTGTAATACCAAATATAATTTTCTGTACAAGTATATTAAATGGGGAATGAAGTAAATTGCTTTGACCCCCCAGGATTTGGGTGCTTCTTTGAAGTTTATGATGAGAAGGTTTGTAACAGTGTGGAAGATCTTGATATCATAGTTGCTGTTACAATGTACAGACTGGGAATTTCTGTTGGCACATTTTAGCACATTTTTCAGAAAAATTAATGATGTCTGTAATTTGTTCTCATTGCATACAATAATTGCTACCTGCTGATTAGAAGAGATGGGGATTTGAAATCTTCAATGAAAGTATGAAGATTGTTTAGTATGATTCAGCACTCAACTATCTGGAGAGTAAACCGGGATTACACATTGGAATATTCATTAACTGTGATATTCTTGTCCGTACGTTTTTGCAAGTATGAACTTTTGACTGCAGTGTTCAGGAACTTAACTAGTTACTACCTGTAGTCCACCCCAGGCTACAAGTGGCTGTTTTCTATTCAGTATCCTGTTTAAAGTCCTGTTGGGGGAAGAGGTTGCCCTGCAGTCAACTGAAATGCATTCTTGCGTCTTTGTTTAAGTTTCAGAACTTCTATTGCTGAGAGCAACAACTCCTTTCAAAGTGAAATAAATGTATAATCTGCTTGAGAAGACTGAATGCTCTTGGGATGGTACACCATGTTGACTGGACAATAGATAACAGATTCCTAAGGGGCATAATGCTTTCTAAATGTTGGTAATTGTTTATGAGTTCACACTGCATAACGTCCTAGAAGACTTAAAGCTTCATCAGCACCGCTGTGAGGACTGTGTATCTTGCATTGACTACATTAGTTTTTTTCTCAATGTCTTATGAAAGTGCTTTATTCTTATTTCTCTGAACATGGAAATGGAACCATCTTCCAGAGCACAGTATTTTTAGACTCGAATAAACTGGATAAGGCCCAGGATATTAGAAGTAGCTGTGTTAGTTCAGCAAATACTCAAGCATGTAATAAATATTAATGTGAAAGTTAGATATTGTTTAAATTTATTAATGTAAGGACTTAACTTTTTTTCAGACTGTTGGCTTCTTCATAAAGGACAGAATAAAACTGTTTGTTATTAGCCAAGTCATAATGCTTCCAATTGTCTCAGTTTCTGTTTATATTGTCAAGATTGGAGGAGATTATTTCTTTGTGTACTTGTGGTTGTTTACAATGGTGGTGACCTTCATTCTTCTCACCATTTACCCTAACTGCATAGCTCCTCTTTTTGATAAATATACACCACTTCCTGAAGGTGAACTGAGGACATGCATAGAGGAACTGGCAGCCAGTATAGAGTTTCCACTTTACAAACTTTATGTTGTAGAAGGTAAGGTAAAAATAGATATTTCTGTTGCTTTTAAGTAGACATAATTCATGAAGGGTAGTGGACTGGTTTCAGCTACTTGAGATGGGTACCAGAGGCAGGCCTGTATGAATATTATAATGAGGTTCCATAAAATTTGATGTATTTCTCAGCTGAGTGGGGTGACTATGGGCTCTTCAAAAATGACAGTTGTGTTTGGTTAGCTGGATCTTAAAAAAAAAGAATACTGCGTTTAGTTAGGCATGGACAGAGAGGGCTGTGTGCATGGGGGTGAGCCTCCAGTTTCCATTGTAATGTAGTGAATTTCTGTACCAGCTGTGTAAATACTTTGAAGAACATCCTGTATGGCCATGGCCATTTTTGGTGCAATTTTGTCACTTTGGAGCACCTGTTAATACTGCTTTGTCTGTCTGTTGTGTGTAATGGATCAAGAAGTTCACAAAAGTTGTCAGTAGTTTGTGGTTTTCATTTAATGGACAGTTTTAGTGACAGCTCTATGTGAAAATGTAGATGTGATTAACCGAACAGTTGGGGATACCCTTGTAGGTAATTCCAGTCATGCTTGGGTAAGACCCTGTATTTGTTTGGAATAGAGGGTGATAATGCACACTGGCATCCATCTCAAATTAAGAAACCTTCCTGCAAAACTCGCCAACAGTGTTTCACATGTTTTCTTTTTGTGGCTTAATTGTATATTATATTATATATTTTATATTATTAGTATTTAATATTATATTAATATTTTATAGTATGGTTAGTATTATATTGACAAAGTTAGGAGCAGTGCTACGACTGTGATTATTAATATTGATTTATTATCTAGACAAACACAACACTTGAACACTGTATGTTCATTTATTTACTCTTCTACAACATGTTTCGGCAAATGTATTCGGCCATGATCAGGTAGAAACACAAGTACATAACTGGAGACGTATGCTATGGAAGAGGCCTCTCCTTCATGGGAACCTTGATAAAATACATAAATTACCTCTTATTTGCAAAAAAGATAATAAACATGTAATATATTAGTTACAAATTTTTAATTAGAATCCAGAAATATTGTAGATAATGGGGATGAAAGAGATTCCTATATGTTGTTATGTCAACGTGTGACAGTTATGAATGACGCAACTGGCAATATTTGATGTGAACTTGGGTGGTAGTGTGGTGCTGTAAGAAATGATCAATTTGTAAACCCATTGGAACTGTTTAAGGTCATTCATAACAAACAATAATCATAGTTTATTAACACTTACAGTTTTATATGTGGCATAAATTTTCTTTTATTGTATTACACTGAATTATTGCATATGGCTATTCAAGCCCGTTCAACATTTTGTATTGCTGTTGAAAGTAGTGAACTTTCATTGTGTGGAATGCGTTTTGTGCGATCATCTGTTTTGAGGTAATAATACTTAAAGATTCCTGTGAGAGTGGGAAAAATTTTGAGTTTTAAATTTTAGGGAAAATAGGATACTCTAATGCAATTTAATGAAGTTTGTCAATTTTATTGTGAAGGAGTGTGTAATTATATCTGAACTTTGCTGGCTAACAAGTTTGTCATGTCTGTGGAGATGTGTTAACTGGTCAGCAATTAATGCTGCATGTGCTATGGCCATTCACTATCTTGTTCAATTGTCATTGTACAATTCAGCATTTGTACAGCAGTGTTGCCACTCTGTTAAATTGTAAAAATCATTCTTAGAAGTAGGTAATTATTGGTAATATTGTACACTGAATTACAGTCCATGCAATTATAGATGAGTGCACCCCATGTATATACTGTAATATCATGTAATGTGGCGTTGGTCCTGGTATTGCAGGTTCCAAACGATCTACACACAGTAATGCTTACTTCTATGGATTCTTCAAGAATAAGCGTATTGTTCTTTTTGACACCTTGCTGAAGGATTATGTATCAGAAAATGACATTAAAAGTGACACTAAAGATGTTGCCAACTCTGAGAAGAAAGGGTGTGATAATGCTGAAGTTCTTGCAGTTTTAGCACATGAATTAGGTCACTGGAAGCTGAACCATGTCCTGAAAAATATTGTCATCATGCAGGTATTATGTTGGTAAATGTATCTAGTGTTGATAATTTCAAATGATTGATGCTGTTCATGATGTGTTAATATATATATATATTTCACATATTGTGATAGTTCAAAACTCTCAACTGTAGGCATTTGCCTATATATAATCTGTGAAAATTTCCAGGTTGGCCTGCTTGACATTCTTCTCAATAACCCTGACCTACTGTCTAACAACTATTTCTTTTTTACAGGTGAACCTATTTTTAATATTCTCAGTATTTGGAATGCTGTTCCAGTATGAAGCCATGTATGTCGCATTTGGATTTCAGCATGAGAAACCAGTACTGGTTGGCCTTCTGGTACTTCTTCAGTTCATCTTCTCACCATACAATGCTGTAAGTTATGTAGTCAGTATGGAAGCCAACAATTTAATTGCATCTTTTTGTAACACTCATCTCCTCTTCTCCACTCCAAGTCTACTATATGCTGGAAGCCATTGTCATTGTAGCTGGATCTTGCCATTTAAGCATGCTGCATTGAGTTCCAACTATTTATATCTGGTCCCATTCTGCTGCTGGTGGCATGCTTGGCTTTGCATTTCCCTTTGTTTTACATGGTCAGTGGGAGGCTCTCAGGTATAGTATGGGGTCTGCTTACCAAGCCAGTAGGTGCTGAGTAAAATTTGTAATTAATCACACATCACACATAGATTTTTGCATTAGGAATCAGAACTTATTCCTTAATTCAAAGTTATTTATTGAAGATTTTAAAGTATTACTCTCTGGCACTTAGTACTGGAAGCAGCCTTGCAGACTTTAATTTTGTTGCTTGTGCGCACACTGCTGTATCACTGTCACCGTTTCTTTTGTGTATGTAAATAGACCAGGAAGATGAAATCATATTCATCAGATTAATTAGATTTACACAATTCTTTATTATAATACTTATATTCATTGACTTTGATGAGAATAATATTCTCCTTAAGCAGTACATGCAGTCATATTTAGTTTGTATTGTTTATTTCTAGGAATATGAAATTTTGTGCATAAATGTAATAGGAATATACGCACAAACTGTGAAAGAAATATTGTTTTTAAGTCAGTAATTGCACAATATTTAATTGGGGTGAATATTTGAGGCTATGTGTGACTGATAAATTTGACAAAATCAACATAGATATATAAGTAAGAAGTCCTGCCAAGAAATATAGTAACAGGGCTTAATACTAGCAGAAGTGTTAAGTAATATGTGAACAGTTACGAACAGCAACATATGAGTGTGACCCCATTGGATTAAATGGTGTGATCATAGTGGGTATCATGGATGAAAAATCTAGACACATTATTTAATGTATACAGTTCGTGTTTGTTTTACATGCTGCAGAATAATAATGTGTCATTAAAAAGTGTGATAATGGTAGATTTTTTTGAAAATGAGTGCATTTATACTTGCAAAAGATGGTAACAGTTTTTTTGCGAATTGCAATGGGCAGCTAATGAATTTTGCTGTTTATACTTGTTAATGTACATATGTTACACTTTTTCTTCTGTATACAGGTTTTGAACTTCCTTATGACAATCTTAAGTCGTCAATTTGAGTTTCAAGCTGACGCATTTGCCAAAAAGCTTGGGAGATCAAAATTTCTGCGCCAAGCCCTGATCAAGCTGAATAAGGACAACCTAGGATTCCCAGTATATGATTGGGTGTACTCCATGTGGCATCATTCCCATCCTCCACTCTTGGAAAGACTTAAAGCTCTTGATAAAACTGACTGAGCATTCCAGTGTGCTGCAACATTGTATTACGAATCAGGTGTAAGAGACAAAGATACAATTAAGTAATATTTGGTTAGGTGTCAGATGTATACTATATTTGCTGATATACTTCACACACCATTACTTTAACTCTTTAAATCCGAGTTAAATACTATCTGCCATCTGGTGGCATTATTAGAAGCTCACCATATTCTCCACATTAGCAGCATAAGGGTTAAGACATGAAATTTCATAAGCATAATTAAATAACAATGTTTTTACTGCCAGTTTTAGCTACAGAGTTGTGGATAAATATATTAATACGAGTACTTCATCATGTAATTTGCACCTTCAAATATTGCCAGCCTACTGCCTTATATATTATCACTTAAGACAGGTATAAAGGTTTAATACAAACATATAGAAACTTAAGTTCACTTAGCTGAGATCTCCTGATGTCAGGTAGCCAGGTGTTGGCAGTTAGGGCAGAATGGAAGAAGAGAGACATTGTGGAGGTACTAGCAGTCAGATATATCCATATGCACAAGCCAGAATTGGAGGGGCAATATCTTTTTGTTAAATAGTGGATTGGTGTAATATTTAGTACTTGGAAAGATGTTTACTCAACTGGAAAAGGACAATCTGCAGCAGTGCATAAAGTGGTGGTATTATAAATTAAATGGTGAAGAGAAATGGTTAAATCTATAAATTATTTGCAGTTCATGCATTAATGAAATTCAGTGTGGCTTATGCATAGAAGATGAATTTTAGGTTAAATATATCCCTGTCTTCTGATTACTCCTAATAAATCTTTTGAAAACCGGAAGTACAAATTTACAGTTCTGTATGTTTGCTGCCGTGTATGTAACCGTGAAAATGTGTACCCCTACTGTACGACTCACTGTATGCGTGTCCACAATTCCTCAGTAATGATAAAGTTGTTGTCATCTACTGTTTTTAACATCTTACTGCCCACACATTCTATCCTTCTTCTATTCTGACTAGCCAGCCAAACTTAGGGCATAAGCAGAATGGCCAGTGTCTATAGGGCAACCATTGAGCATTTTGTGAGATTAATATAGCTGCAATGTGTTACTGTGATGTTTTCCTCACTCTTTACTCTCTTTTCCAAAATTCCAAAGATAACCCAAGAGAACAGAAAAGGCCTTATCTTTGTCAATTACATTTAGTGAATTGTAAGTAGCTTAAGGATGAAAAGAGTGCCCTAGTGATACGGAATGTCACAGTTCTGTCACAGGTTAATTTAACATCGACCCCGTCCCAATTTCTGATGAGTAGTAGCTGTTACTGTTAGACAACAATGGCATGCTCTTACCTTCATTTATTTTGCTTCTGCACTTGTCGTATTGACCATTTTCTACTCGGGGCACTTAAAGGATAAGAAAACTGAAATTCAGTGGGTGAGCGAATGTTGGCAATAAAATAATCAGTAATTGTCAGTGGGACTTTCCTGTCGGATGTGGATTTGTTTAATTTGCACACTTTCTTAACCATGAAAGTTATGTTAAAGGTAGGTAAATTTGGTTGCATAAGATTAAGGTGTAGGTCTACAGCTGTTTTATTACTGGATTGCAAGTTCAAATCATGCTGCAGGCATGGATGCTCATATTCTTGTGTTTGTTTGTGTGTGTGACAGGCTGTTCACTCATTCAGGGGCATCATACTGGGTGTGTGTGTAATTGTGTATGATCTTGAGAATGAGGCAGCCTAGACCCCAGTTGGGCTGTTGCACCACAGAAGAAAAAGGAGATGGGTTATGTAAGAATGAGAATAATTTTTATTCCTTTTTTTGTAACTCATTAAAATAATTTTGAACCAATTTGTGTGTTTTCTTCCCTCATCTGACAACTTTCAAATCACTCCTTATTGCTAATTTAATACAAGATGGTACAAACCATGTGAACTCACTGCACTGAATATATTAAATGTATTTAACAAGTGACAGTGACAAATTACAGTTGCAGACATTTTCCCTCCTTCACGCATTACCAGTTTGCTAGAAATGCTGCCCACATTTACTTAATACAAATCAGTTTGTTATGGCACAAGGAAGTGTAGAAACACTATAATGACAGGTGCAGGCATGCCAATACCATTCAACAAAAAAATACAAGCTGCGCTTAGGGAGAAAGGAAAGGGTGCATATTAAAACTGATGTGTGACAGCATTGTGACATTTTGCAACACCGTTGATTCTTGTCTTCAAGCTTTATCCATAAATATGTTTATGATTTCTTGTTCTATGTCATCTGAACATATCTTCACTGCCAATAACTTTATCCTGAATGTATAGTGCCCATATAGGGATTTCATAAAATTATGCCACCGTATAGTAATTTGGACTAAATTTTGGATCCTTGGAATTAAAATTGCATGTATGGATTATGTACACGCCCAGTGACCCGCACCATAACGCGTCACAAATCACAAGTCCTTAATCCTAAGAACACACGCATGGAAAAATGTTTTCTTCTAATCCATGGTTATTACGATCTTCATCACAGATTACTACTTGATCTTGATAATCCGTGTGTTTTGTGGGCACGTGTAACAATTGGCTATCGTTTCGCTGGATGGTAGTAGTTCTATGCGTTTGCCATTTGTGGCGCTCCTATCTACCAACCATAGATTATCTAGTGAAAGATTCACAGACTATACCGCTATTACGGATAAGAGCTATGGACCTAGGTAAAACACCACGGATGTCACTAGCTGAAAATTAGACAAGGAATGTTATTGCTTTTTTCACAACTAACAACTTCAAATAAGATATACTTGTTACAACCATTTTTATATTTTTAAAAATTTCTTATCTGTTGAACGTAAACAGCAGAGAGAGACGAGAAGTTTAACGTTGCGCAATAGATAATCCGTGTTGTGAAAGTTTCTTTCGTCACTGTTGATCACAGATTACCTACTGTTGAAACTGGTTGGCGAAGTACGCCGACATTTCGATTAGTACAAGCAAGTTCTTGAAATATTGCAGTATAGTGAATAATGTCGCTGTTTAATGCCATTTCTAGGACAGCAGGCGGGAATCTACTGAAGAGCAGAGCAGCAAGTTTTAGTACCCCCGTTCTGGCTTATCACCCAAATGTAAGAACTTTGTTTATGTGCAGATGCAGTTTACGTGACAAATTCTCTTAGATGTTTGGACCAATAACCATTTACAGTCTCAGAGTCGGGGTAGAGTGTTTAAGGTCAGGTTTGGTTTCATGTGACATCTAACCGATGTGTTATCAGTAATGTGTGGAAACTCCTACGCACATACCACATTCGCAAGTCACCAGTGTTTGGCAAAGGTATTATGCAGGAATGTTGGCGTAATAATGCGTCTTAGCCAAAAAGAAATGACCGGGCGAAATTCTGAATTGTCAAGTGCCTGCTGATGTTAATGTAGATGGCATCTGTAATTCTTGGTACCAGCAAAAACCATTCAATATTTTGCCATTTGAGTTGTAGTTATGCACAGTTTGAAGATTTTCCTCTTGTTACCCACAGGTTCTAGATCATTATGAGAACCCAAGAAATGTGGGCTCCCTTGATAAAAATGACAGGCATGTGGGTACAGGTCTAGTAGGAGCACCAGCTTGTGGTGATGTCATGAAACTCCAGATCAAAGTAGATGATGATGGGAAAATAATTGATGCAAAATTCAAGACATTTGGTTGTGGCTCTGCAATTGCATCAAGTTCTTTAGCTACAGAATGGGTGAAAGGAAAGAGTGTAAGTATATTTAAACACAATGTATTTTTTTGCATAAACATTTTTAGTGTTATTTCAATATTTCTGAAATGTAGCTGTTGGTTTCATCATATTTCCTTATAAGTTTCAGCATCCAAACTTTTGGAACTGATTTGTGTATGGTCGAGTACATTAAATTCTGTCAGACTGTTTTCTTGAGGTGTACTTTGGTTATTTTACCACCAAATCAGTTACAGTCACTGATGACTTTTGCAGACTTTATCTAAAATCTTGTTTAACATTGTTGTCCATTCTATTATTCTTGGATGTATTTTCATGGCAGTGCCATATGTCTGCAGGTAGAATGCAATCTTTAATTGAATTAAACTGAAGTAATTGAATTGAAGTTGGAATTAAATAAGATAATTGGATAATTCTGTTTAATTAATGCTGCTTGACCAACTGAAGTATACCTTGTGCTTCCAATAAACAACAGATTTATTAATTTTCAAAATTGTTTTGGTGGACTCAGTAAATAATTTAAACTGTGCGCTTCATTCCCACACTTAATTCATGTATATTATCCATAGATGTGTTGTAAAAGTTAGAAATATAGATTCCACAGTACAGTATTTTTGCTAATAGCTTGTGTTATAATCAGATGTTCAGTTGAAGAGTGAAGTTTTGATCAGTTAGTAATTACTGAACTTCACATAAGTATAGCTGTGTCCACCTTCAAGAACTGAGCAATCCGGAAGAGGCTGTTCTTGGACCGCTTAGGCCCTGACATTGAAAGCAGCAAGCTCTGAAAGTTCAGTAATTATTTGGTGATTGACATGGTGTGTTATCCCAGAACACATGAATCTTCATCAATGCTGATGTAAGAACCTTTATCTTGCACAGATGTTCATTTGCTTTAAAACAGCACTGGGAATTGTTTAAACAGTATCTGAGGACCTGACATTTGGGTATTTGGTTTATTAACAATAATGTGTAAGTATTATAATGGTACTTTGATGCAGGTTGAGGAGGCATCAAAGTTGAAGAACACAGATATAGCAAAGGAGTTGTGCCTACCGCCAGTGAAACTACACTGTTCAAGTATATACCTCTATGTTTAAATTTCTTCACTGTGTTTGCCAAGAAGAGTGAAAACCCACGCTTTCAGTTCTTTCTTTCAGTGTTAGCTGAGGATGCTATTAAAGCAGCACTATCTGATTATAAGATCAAGCAAGAGTCACTCAATAAGGAACATGACAGCAAGGCATCTGGGTAACTTCTGCGCACCATTTCATATGCAGTAATGAGTACTACTGCGTGTATTGTACTGATATTACAGGATCTTAAATATAAATGTTTAAGGAACTGAATTGTAAATACTAATCTTACTGTAGAATAAACACAAATAATTATATGTACCTGCTAACATATTTAGCAGATATTTGATTGGAAACC
>Ga0131853_10021815_pt1 | contig 11610 bp, 10 predicted proteins | sample TergutLab28metaG_FD_92764 | JGI IMG/M metagenome (GOLD analysis project Ga0131853, IMG submission 92764) | Labiotermes labralis P1 segment gut microbial communities from Petit-Saut dam, French Guiana - Lab288 P1 (version 2) (version 2) | ecosystem: Host-associated > Arthropoda: Insects >...
ATAGGGTCTTGGTGGGGAAACCGGAGGGAAGGAGACCGCTGGGGAGACCTAGGCGTAGATGGGTGGATAATATTAGGACGGATCTCCAGGAGGTGGGATGTGGGTATATGGACTGGATTGGGCTGGCCCAGGATAGAGACATGTGGCGGACGCTTGTGCGTGCAGTAATGAACCTTCGGGTTCCGTGAAATGCGGGGTATTTCTTGACTAGCTGCATACCAGTTAGCTGCTCAAGAAGGACTCTGCACCATGGAGCAAGTAAGTAAGTAAGTAAGTTTTATGTGAATAATTTTTAAACATAAATACAAATAATCCCCTACTTTCGCTGTAAATTACTATAAGAGTTGAATTTTGCGACAGTCAGAATTACGAATGCGTATGGCCAAATATATATGTATATACAGGGGAATGCTGTTTAAATCCAAACCGTAACACACAGGAACCTATGTGACCGCAGCCTGCCCCCATGACTGCCCCGATGCCTTTGTTTTTGCCCAGCAGCACTCTTCTGCCACCTTCCTCGGAATGCATTTTCATTCTCGCAAAAAAAAATATATCACGTTCAAAAAAGTCTTTTTATTTGGATTTTTTATTTATTAAGTCATGTACATCGGAAATTGCCAAACAAGAAATTTCGTTTAAGTCGGGAAGTGTCTGTGTTTCTAAGTACCTCATATTACTCTGTACTGGAATATCGGACAAAATGTAACTAAGCAACTTCTGTTCCTCTTGAAGTACTGCTTGGCATGACTTGTTCCTGAAGTCACCCTGAATATAACAGAAGTTTCAATTCAAACACTGGCAGTCCCTATACATGTCTGTGTGTTCAGTACTGCAATTCTGCATAATGCCCGACCGATAATAGTAAGGTAGCCGAATCCAAGGTCCAGCACCGATAACACTAAATCCCGCCATTAGCATTAACAAAATTTGGAGCTGGTTACACATAAGTATTTGTTTCGCATTTTAGAGAATTTAAAATTCACCTTAAGTTACTTACCTAATGCAAAACATAATAGCACTCGCTCACACACATAAATATTTCCGTATATACATACATAAATACATACATACATAACACGTACCTACCTACATCCATACGTACATACATAATACATATACACGCCCGTCCTTCCGTCCATCCGTACATCCATCTATCCATCCATCCACACACATACATACAAACACACACTCACACATATATACATACATACGTACACGCATGCATACATACGTACGTACATACATGCAGACATGCACACATACACATATACATACATACATACATACATACATACATACATATATAGTACATACATATATTCATACATATATAAACACATGCTTGCATACATACATACATACATAAATATACACACACACATACATACATACGTACGTACGTACAGACAGACAAACAGACAGACATGCATACATACATACATACATACATAATACATACGTATATACATACATACATACATACACACATAATACATATATATATATATATACATATATACATATTTTAAGCATTTTCTGTTGCGAGATACGTTCGTATGCTCACTGATAGCAAGCTGATAGGCTAAGAAATGTCTCCAGATGTAACTTTGAAAGGTACGCAACACTTGTCTCACATTAACTAACTCCATAGGGCAGATGCGTTCTTCAGAAGCTAAAGTTTCTTCAGCTAGTCAAGAATTTCCTATCATTTTATGAAAAAAGAATATTTAGTGTGATGTTGAAAACAGTCCACTACTTATCGGTGCCCTTAGTTAGGTAAATGCAGTCCACACGCTCAAAACCTCTATATTTAAGACCCATTTTAATATTATCCTCATGAACTCATTGGATGTTCCAATAAGTATGTCTCTTTCAGGTTTCCCCTCCCCCCAAAACCATTTATGCAATTTCCATGCCTGCCTTGTACTTCATTCAGCTCCCTCCACGAGGTATTGCAGTTAGTCGGTTACAATACAGTTATACAAAGGTAAGATAAAGTGCACCCTTGTACAGGCACTGAGGCTCTGTACAAGCCTTACGGCCCATAGGGGGAGTAGATGTTTAGCTCTACTCTTTCTTGACCATGGCACTATAAGGGGGTGAGGGGTCAGCGTTATGCCCCGGCCGCTCTTTACCCCCGGGAAATACCCGGTGCTCATTGTACAGGTGGCTGGGTGGGCCCCAAGGCCGGACTGGACAGGTGCGAAAAATCTCGCTACCCACTGGGATTCGATCCCCGGACCATCCAGCCCGTAACCAGTCGCTATACCGACTGAGCTACGCGGCCCACATATTTATACAAGTGCTTATTAAATGAAATATTTCCACACGTAACCTGTGGATAGCTTCCGCTGATTCCATGACCTTACACACCGCAGTCCGTAAATTTGATACAAGTGTTACTTAAGATATGTCAATAATAATGTAGGCCCAAATACCATTTAAGGAGCGCCAAGTCATTCTTAATTATCACCAAATAGTTTATCTTCCAGGTGGAAAAACCTTCATATCAGTCTCATTTCATCCGTGGGATGCGAGAAGTAGAGGTAGTAGCGAAGGGAGGAACATGAAACAATTGGTTCTGCAGTAGGAGATTTTCTATTCACAAAACTTTTCCTGTGTTAAAACTGCGGACGTTGACAGTGACGACTACGTACTGAAATAACTAAAAGCTACAATTTATGAAGCACTCGAATTGAAAATAACGCACAAACACAGATTTGGCACAAAAGTACATGGCTTTGTCATTTTGAGACACGAAACAACAATATGTAACGTAATGTTGACAAAGTATCTTTCATCTGAAGTTTTTGTACGATCTGTGAAACATGACATCCGTTCCCATTATTTCGAACTTCTGTTCTGGAACTAGCTTTATTTCGCTCTAACGGACAACAGCTGATGCATTAGTTTTTATATGATTTTCCTTATAATTCAGCACAATATTTCCAGCTGGCAAGAACCTTCTACATCGATACTGTACGGTTAACACCAAAAACCCAGCACGTTTGGAAGTCTAAACCTTTTTATATTGAAATACTCTTCCTTTAATTAAGGCGCGTGCTTTGACATGACGTTTTTCAGTAACGGTCGTCTTTCACCGCTAAGCGTCTGTTCCTTCCCTGCGATGACAGAAATAAGCCTAATTTTGACGGACACTACATAGCACTTATTAGTTTTGAAAATGACGCAATCCTCTATCAATAATTTTAAAATAAAATTATATTCCAAAAGAAAGATAATAATTCTGCGACATCTCTAGGACGATCAGGTACTAAATTACCCTGTTTGGATAAAAGTATGTGTTTGAAGGCAATAAATTTAAAATTATGATTTTTCATGGGGAAGAGAAAAGTATATTTTGTAACTTCACTCTTTGTAGAGCTCAATTACCACCACGTCTGAAACAGTTGTTCTACTCTTGACAAAGGGTATAAAGCAAAATAGTCAGAAGTGATATGTTTTACTTTGTAAGTCATCCCCTGTATAGTAGACTATTGTCAGTTACTTTAATGCAAAAGAGAGTGTGTTTAAAAAGTAACATATAACTTTCCGTTTGAGATTATGTAAAATGACATCTTCTGTTGGCTATGTAATTATTTAAAAACACTTTTTGCTGCATTATCAGAAATTGTCTTCTCAACAGAGAAAATACAGAATAACGTAATACAATTGTACCTAATAAATGAAATATTTTATCGTTAATTTAGAATCAATTACCGTGCCACTTCCTCTTACTGTCAAGGTGATATCACAGTAAAAGTTTTCTGTCAGGATTCTGGTTCCTTTTGTCTCAGTCGTTGACTTTGACATATACGATCCACCTAAATCCGTGTAATTTAACCCCCCCCCCCCCCACCAATCAGGAGGGTGAATATTGCATGTTACAAATTACAGAGCTCAAATGACGCGAATGGTCGTTCCTAGGCAAGGAACAAAAGTCAAGAGAACCTCACAACAGTGGCCTGTAAGCAACAGATATTTTCGTTCTCCCACACAGCTCTGTATTTGTCACGAATGTATTGCAGATGGCAGGAATTTTGTGTATATTTCTGTTAGTTACAGATTTTTGGATGAAAAGTAAAAACCAAGATTACTGGCAACTTGGGCTTGTTGTAGTTTTAAAGGTTTATCATTTGTTGTGTTAGTGTGATGAAGAATTCAGTGTGGCTTTAAGGAAGACTTGTAAGGCATTAAACAATTACGAAATTTGTTACAAGGAATTGTACAGGAACTCTTCATTATAGTAAACAATAAGTAAACAAAAATAGGAGACCAACGCGTAGGCCATTTTACGTACAGCTATGCGTTGAGAATGCTCCAAAAATGTGAAATTAAATAGGCTACATTTAGAGTACATGTATCTGCTTTTACGATCCATAAATCTGAATTACATGGAAACTGTTATTCAGTAGAACTTGTTCTAAGGTGTTTTAATAAATTAATGTTACGCATAATGTGTGATGTTAGTACTAACGGTTTTGTTTTTACTTAAACGAGTTTCTTTGAATTAGTGGAAGAGTTCAAATATTTGGGAACAATCCTAACAAACCAAAATTCTATCCAGGAGGAAATTAAGAACAGATGAATTCAGGAAATGCTTGCTCTCATTCCGTACAGAATTTTTGTCTTCCATTTTGCTATCCAAAAATAAAAAGATTAAGATATACATAACTATAATTGTGCCTGTCGTTTTGTATGGGTGTGAAGCTTGGTCGCTCACATTGAGCGAGGAACGTAGGCTGAGGGTGTTTGGGAACAGGGTGCTGAGGTTTATATTTGGGCCTAAGACAGACGAAGTAACACGGGAGTGGAGAAAACTACATAATGAGAAGCTCAATGATCTGTACTCCTCACTAAATATTATTAGGGTGACCAAATCGAGAAGAATGAGGTGAGTGGGCCATGTAGCACATTTGTGGGAAAAGAGAGATCTATACAGGATTTTGGAAGGGAAATCTGAGGGAAAGAGACAGCTTGGGAGACACAGGCATGGATGGGAGGATAATATTAAGATGAATCATCAGGGAGTGGGATGGGGGGCATGGCTGAGGATAGAGACATATGGCAGGCTCTAGTAAACGCGGTTATGAACCTTCGGGTTTCATCAAGTGCGGGGAATTTCTTGACTAGCTGAGAATCTGTGAGCGTCTCAAGAAGGACTCTGCTCCACGGAGTAAGTAAATAAGTATGTAATATACCAACGACCAATACCAGAGTTTCTGTGACAAGCGTTACTTATGGCGTACGCATTTCGACGTCTGTACTGACGTCAACTTCAGTGTCCACTTTCTAACGTTGGTTACATCCGTCTTGAGATACTTATTATTAGGGCTGGTATGTAGGTTGTTTTTATCGATACTTACGTCTTGTATACTTGTGCATAGTTATTACACACATGTCTGCTACTGTCACTCAACTTTGTGTCTACCTTCTTCGCCACATGTTGCCCTCTTTTTCGGGTAATTAGAATTCACCCACATATCATAGATTGTCTTGAATCCGAAATGTGTAAATAAGTGAAATAAAGTGAAATGCCAACTTGATGCAACTGGGTAATTTTATGGATGTATTCTTAGCTCGACATGTTTCGGGTACATACGCCCCTCATCAGGAATATTAGATGTTGAGTTGCAGCATATGGTTTTCTGCACCGAGTTTTTGGGTGGGTGATGGTCTTGAGAGCCGCTGCGAAGGTCGTGTGTACGGTGCGGATGGTGCCGTGCACGGCACCATCCGCACCGTACACACGACCTACGCAGTGGCTTTCAAGACCACCACTCATCCAAAAACTCGGTGCAGAACACCATAAGCAGCAACTCAATATCTAACGCTCCTGATGATGGGCGTATGTACCCGAAACATGTCGAGCTAAGAATACATCCATAAAATTACCCAGTTGCATCAAGTTGGCATTTCACTTTATTTCATGAGGAAGATGCACGGTCAAACAACCCTCGAATGTAAATACGTATCTGTATCTACGATGATTTTCTATTCAGATTTATTACAATGGCAACATGAGCCCGTCTAGTGCATATGGCTGTCTTAGAGACTTCAGACAAGATATATATCGTATGAAATAAAAGTACGTAGAAATGTACCTGTATGACATGTATGAAAATAATTAATTTATTTTTATACCCGCAGTACTGGATATAAAACCTCTGACGGCACTACAAAAATGTATCTACCCAGTCAGAAGCTTTGATGTTCCAACATATAGCTCTGGCCATGTACATTTATTTTACACAAAGGACTTCAACTGCACCTGACAAATCGTTCTCCGAGCTGCTTCCCTGATGTAAACGTTGTTACTGTATTTCTGCAAATCCTTCATTTATACCGACTTTAACAACTAAACCGCATGTTTTAACTACAAGACTCATTGGCTTAGTAGGGGTAAAGAATTCCTCTTCAACAACGACATCTGCGTACGTCAGATATCAGTAAGGACTGACAACATTAAGGACAACAAATTTTGAAAGATTTTATAAGCATACATTTTATCAATTTATATTTTTGTTCCATAATATTCAGTCTTAATCTCATTTTAACCAACTGACTAACCAACTAACTATTTCCATGGAGCACAGTCCTCCGTGAGAATCTGACAGGTCCTCGGTTAGTCAAGAAATCCCCGCTGTGTCTTTTCGACCGCAGATCCAAAGTAACTTTTAGGGGTACCTTTTATTATATTTTGTCTTACTCTTAGTTTCAGGTGTGGTCGGCCAGCACAAACCAAATTTCCTGTCTGCGTAAATCATTGTTGTTGCAGCTGATGCTGCACAAATATTCTTACAGACAATAATGACAGACTACTGTCTTTTCCCTATTCAGTCAAAGTTCTTCCTAGGACGGTTTCCATCTACGAAATATGTGTATGTTTTCCCCACTTGCTTTCAGAACATATTTTCCAAGCTCTGTTTTACATCACCAACTTTGTAGGACAAATCTCTTATTGAGAACCTAATAGTGCTTCCGTCAGTCAATAAACTCCTTGCATTGCAAGGAACACGAAGGTACATTACCGTCTTCAGAAGAGCAGGCCACTGGACTTTATCCACATGCATGTGGACTTCCTGTGGTACATTAAAATATATTCCCTTCAAGCAGCTTCGTATCATATATGCGGACTTACCGTTCCTTGCTGCGAATGGCAAGCTCAGGCTCCGGAAAGACACCTTCAGCTTTACAAGTAATGTTCACAGCCTTGTGTTCTTTCACCTTCGTTTGCGTTAGCTCCAGGCTCTTCTCGGGAACTGGAAGAGGAAACACATTGTTACTGACGTAAAATGGGATTGTTCGTACCTAACTACATGGATTTCAGTTATTGGTGATTTATTTGATGACGCTTTCAACAGCTCAGATTTTAAAAAGGATGCAGTGATGTGAAGTGGTAAATAATGAACTGGAAAGGATGAAGAACAAAACGGTCCAGACATTTTAAAATAATATTTACATATTTTCCTCAACAGGCTGACGATAAAAAAAAAAGTCTGTCAGTTCATCCGATCTCAAGGATCTCAAGGTAGAAATCTGAACCCACAATCTCCAAAACATAAAACAGGTTTGTTTTGCAATGTGCGGTGAAATTTTCGTAACTCAATGGAGATGATCAGCTTTTCAGAAGGTGAAAGTAGCTCAGAAGTAATCACGTGTTATGGAACTAAATTTTTTAACCCCTTTGAAGGCCAGCGGTGTTTACGCACTTTCACCACTAGGTTTTATTAAAAATACATTTTTGTATGTGAGATCTGCGGTCTTCTGGGATTTTGCGCTGCGTACAGTGTTAATTCATTACCGAGATATAGAAAACCAACTAGAATCAACAATAATAATTAATAATAAAATTTTTATTTTGGCATCTAGTTGGTTTTTTATATTATTGTACCAATGATGTGGTCACACAAATATAAATTTCTCACCGACGTTTCGGTACAATATATCGGTTGCACCTTCAAGAGTCTTCTTTGGCGTCCTGCCCATTGAAGATGGTACCGATGGGTTGTCCCAAAACGTCGGTACGGAATTACCACTGTACGTTTCATAAAATCCCAAAAGAGCGCAGAGTTCATTTACATTGCCGTGAAATACTGAAATCATACAATTTTATATATTTTTATGATTTAAAAATCACCGAATTAAATAATTCACTTTTTTCACTTACACTGTGTTGACAGCGTGATAAAAACTACTTCTTCGACTGTAATTCAGGTTGAATTTTTTCTTCAAAATAGTAAACTATTCGCTCTCTCTCTCTGTCTGTCTGTCTCTCTCTCTCTCTCTCTATATATATATATATATATGTGTGTGTGTGTGTGTGTGTGTGTGTGTGAGTGAGTGTGTATGTATAGAATCTCGCAAGTGGACTGTACACTGAACCGTATGACCTTAGTACATAAATCCCCACAATATTTTTAAGTTTCTTTTTAAAATTATCCTCCAATATATATATATATATATATGCCTGTACATTGCACGTAATCCTTCCAACAGAATTTCGATACTCAATTAATGTATTTCTCTCTCTCCGGCCGTGTAACATATCCTGCCCACGTTATTGTTTCTCAAACACATTAGCGGTCCGCTAATTCGCTGTCCGTAAATCGTTACACCTTCAGTATATCCGGTAAATTAAGCGTGACATTTGCCAGACTTGAAGCCTTTACTGTGGCAGCAGTTAGTGCAATCCGCTATGTCAATTCATATCAGAATTCCAAATTTCCGAAGGCTCTGTGTACATTGTCTCCGAAGTCACGCGATTCTATCCGCGGCTCTCATAGTCATGCAATATGTCACCGTATTGCCGCAAAGTAAGGTGCACTGCTGCATAAATGCAGCCTTTACCAGACAAAAACATAACCGAAAGTAGCGTCTAATATTTCGCGGTCCTGCTTCTTATTCGTGGGTATCGATATCAAATCTCGGCTCGACGATTAGTTAAACTCGTTTTTTCGTACATTTCTTCAGTCAGCTCAATATTTTTCAAATTAGGTGTAATTACTGATGGTGTCGTTAAATGAATAGTAAATACACTGAAACACAAACGAATGGGGACTTGTAATAATCACACTGCCAGAATATCTTCTTAGAATTTTGGCCACATTACGGTAATGTTCATGCCTTCAAAGCTTTAAAGAACACGTGCATAGACGATTGAAGGTCTTCTCCAGTAAACCGCCTAGTTCTGAAGTGCTAACTTTGCAGTTGTGTTAGAGGTAAAAGGAGGTAACATGTGAACAGAGAACTCTAAACCATCTCCTTAGTTCCCCCGCGCCCTACCTCATACAACATGAAATGAAACATGAGATAATAATGTAGACGCGGTGAGCTTCAAGAGCTGATTGTGCTCCTTGCAGTAATGTCAAATTATGTTACTTCCCTACAAAGCGAGGTCTTATGAGAAAAAAATGTATAGTTGAGAATAGCTTAGCGTATAATCTTCCTAAACTTGTCATAGACGCAGGTCTCAAGCATGTAACGGAAAGGGCGTTCTTACTGTACCCAAAGAGCAGGGAAATTTCTATTATATTCTCTTAATTTGCCTTGCCAGACTAACACGTGATACTAACGTTATTGAACTCTGTGGACTCCGTAGGCCCTCATTCGTTAAATGTTATCCGAGCCCATTAAAAGTTATGCTCCATGCACATTTTTCTAAAATAGGTAATTCTCAACAAGTACAAGCTTTACTGGAGGCATAATTTGGTGAGGAATTTTATTACAGGGTTTGAGATAATGGCTGGGGAATGGTAAAGTGGAGAAACGGTGGAATGCATGAAGGTGATACCACAAAAATTTTCCTGCTGTAAGGAAAAAGAGGATGTTCTGTTGGGCGTTGGTGAGATGAGAAATTGTAAAACATTTTGGGTCAGAAACTTTATAGGAAAATATAATTCGAGAGTAGGTGGCTTTATGGGAGGAATACTATACAAGTTCCTAGACGCGCCTAGAACTGAGGAATATACGACGCAGTGAACAAACTCCCATAATCGTACATGCATAACATGTTTGGAATTGAAAGGTATTACTTAGCGATAAACAGAAGAACCCAGCTTACTTGTACGCCTACAGATAAGATATTCAAGACCTTTCTCGTGATTTAGACATCTATTAACTAATGTCGAACTCTTCAAATTTCCTTCCAATATATCAAAATGGGTTCACGTCAAGATCGCGAATACACATCTTCCTGTACAAATTAACATATAGCAATTAATTATTTTCCTTCGATAGGTGTTTTACCCCCACCACACTCAGCTAACTGTACTGCATTCATTTGTGTATGATTTCTAAATACATATATATATATATATATATATATGTATTTATATGAAATACATTTTATCTAATATGAGATATTTTATACTCATCTTGTATATGAATCCATTGTAAAAGTTGAGATCCTTAGCATATTCTGCAGTAGTAGGCTAACACCGATGTAACGCCGTGTATTCTATTTGTAGTAATAGTAGTGTAATAACTGAGTAAGCCGTGTATTCTGTTCGACTTTACAACAGGACAGCCGCCATCCTGTCTAAAGTGTTCGTCGTTTTCCCGAGACTTTCCGCCTTAATTCTTGGATAGTACCACAATTATGAGAGGACTTCTTTCTTCAAAATACTTTGCTGTTCATCCTTCATCAGCCACCTTATCATTAAACGTTCTACAGCCTTCTATTATTATTTTTAAAGAACTCAAATAACAGCAATGAATATATTCGATTATTTCTTACACTCCAAGTGCTAGGACTATTAGCACCGTATTACTTATAAGTGTAGTCACAATCCTAATTCCCTGTTAATGAATGGGTGTTTTATTTACATTTCTAATTGAGAAGAATGTGCCTCACCAAATAAAAATGACAGAATACGCTTGACACTGTGCAATGAACCTGACTCCCAGCTGACATTTTCTTACTGCTATGCATCGCCTATTTGCAGGTATTCCTTTGTAACCACGAGCTAAATCATTTGGTCCAGAACTTCAAAAAAGTTGAGCTTTTATTTTGAATGCGATTCTTTTTCATACAGGAGGGGAAGAAAATAGCTTTTACATGTCCACCCTCGTTTGTATCTTAAGGGAAATGTGATTTGGCAATTAAATAAAGTTCAGTGGAACTTAAAGCACTTCCTTTGTTTCTTGAAGTTTCCCATCCAATATATTTCCGCAAATGGTGGCGATGAAAATGAAGACCCTTATGTACAGGAAACTTAAACGGACGTGGCTGAAGTCTGTCTCTTCGGCTTGTCTATAAAATGTCGCACAAAATTCTTTAAGGAAGTTAGTCTCTACAGCTCTTATAAATAAAACCAAACAGATGCACTAATTTCTCAAATTTATTTTTGGAATAAAACTCTACATATTTCGGAGAGTTCCTCTGTCCATCATCAGGAGTTTTTCACAGCACATACAGCAATGGTATATGTCACACAGGTTTGCTGACAGCTTGCGAGCAAGCTGTCAGCAAACCTGTGTGACATATACCATTGCTGTGTTTATGGTGAAAAACTCGTGATAATGGACAAAGAAAGTGTCCGAAACACGTGGAGTTTTATTCCAAAAATAAATTTGAGAAATCAGTGCATCTGTTTGGTTTTATTA
>Ga0131853_10021819_pt1 | contig 11610 bp, 13 predicted proteins | sample TergutLab28metaG_FD_92764 | JGI IMG/M metagenome (GOLD analysis project Ga0131853, IMG submission 92764) | Labiotermes labralis P1 segment gut microbial communities from Petit-Saut dam, French Guiana - Lab288 P1 (version 2) (version 2) | ecosystem: Host-associated > Arthropoda: Insects >...
ATAAAAGCCGCAACCACCAAAACCATTAAAGGCATTAACACGCCATTTAATACTTCAATCAGCAATTTGATTGAAACAGCCCCCGGTGCATACCTGAAACAAAAATTAGTGGCACTTACCAAACTGTATTTTTTATTTTTCATATACTGTCCTCTTTTCGTTGTATAGTGAGTCAACTTAATTTTGCTTGAGGCGTAGCCTCATGAGCAAAATTTTAGTTGCACGAACGCCTCGCACCGACCGGAGCAAAGCGAAGGAAGGTGCGGACGGTCGCGAAGCAGTCGTGTCGGTCAATCTTAAATTGACCGACTATAAATAAATAGAAAATGCCCGGGTGTCCAACACAACACCCGGGCAATAACATTTACAAAATAAGCTTACGAAAAGCAGCTTAATTTCATGTCATAATAGGCTCGTATTGGCTCAAATGGGCATAGCTACCCCTACCCCAAGCCAATACAGACGGAGCAAATGCAAGAAACACAGCACGAAATTTACACATATTACATTTAGATACTAAAGCCACTTGCTTCGCCTCCTTACGACATATTTTTATTATCATAGCACATTGAATCAGATTTTTCAAGAAAAACTTTGCATAATCGATATTTTGTTCGCCCTTGTTGATAGATATTTTTGAGAAACCCTTGGCAACATCACTCTAAGTATTTTGTCCCTTTATCAACAATAGTGACACACAGGTGTCACCATTGTTGGTGTATAATAGAAGAAAACAACATGAAAGGGATGATAGCAATGGATTTTTGCAAAGAAAAAGGTGTGGGCTATTGCGGGCTGGCTTGTGTTGTATGTAACCGTACAAATTGCCCTGGGTGTTTTGAAAAAATGGCCGGAGGTGATGACTGTGCCATCGGCAAATGCGCTATTTCAAAGGGCATTGATGGTTGCTACGCTTGCCCCGATTATCCTTGTGACCAGAATATGTTTAAAAACAAACGGATTCGCGCATTTAACTGCTACGCACAAGACTTTGGGAAAGATGCGCTAGTTGAGCGCTTGTGTACTCATAGCAAAAACGGCATTTCGTATCATAAACCAGATAATACCTCCGGTGATTATGATGTATTAGAAACAGAAGATGCCATTTACAACCTATTGCGGTATGGCAGAAATAACCCATATAAGCAATGCCCCACATTTGAAACAGAACATTTCACACTTCGGCAAGTATGCGTGGAAGATGCAGAAGATTTACTTGCATGCTATGCCGATTTAAGTACATGGGTGTTTTACAACAATGATTTTTGCAAAAAAATATTCGCAACTCAATATCCAACGGTAGACGAAATAGAAAAACTGATTTATGCATGGCTAGACGAATATAAACGTCATATATATGTCCGGCTTTCCATCATCGACAAGACAACAAACAAGGCAATTGGAACAATAGAAATATTTGATAAAGTCGGCGGCGATAAAAACCAAACATCAGACATTGTTCGGAATGGTGCTGTGTTGCATATTGACCTTGCCCCTGCTTATGAAAAACAGGAATATATCTCGGAATTGCTGCATCTTGCCGAGTGCCAATTCTTCACGCTTTTCGGCGTTAAGCATCTTTTATCAAGGGCAGTCCCAACAGCCAAAGAACGCATTGCCGCCTTAAAGTCCGCTGGATACACACCTTTCGATTGGGAGCCAGGGCGAGCGCATTATTTTACAAAAATGGCGTAATTCGTACAAAATTGTGATAGTATTTCGCACGAATAATGTCGCAATTTATTGTGAATTCTATCATAACTTTATCCAAATTTGACACAAGTGCGCAGCCGCCCCAAAAGTTTTTGTTATAGCAATTCTATTTGAAAACAGACGAGAACGAGGCGAAAAATCGGCGGCATCAGGAATGAACCCGGAAGAACCCGGGCGGTGCTTGCACCGCTTTTGCGAAGCAAAAGTTCTGAGCGTTTTTCGACGAAGTTCGAGTCGTTTTTCAAGTTAATTGCCTATTCAACTACGCCTTGTTTTTCCTTGTAAATCCGCAGCATTTCGTTATACTGCTCACCTGTTTTCCGATAGTACACCTCGTTTAAGCCGGACATAATAGCGATACCCAGTGCAATGGCTCCAACCCCAATCAGCCACAAATGCGCCCAGTCTGTTGGCAGCATAAAAGATGTCAAAAAGCATATGACAATTAAAAACACCAGCAACAGATTAAATGTTAAAGCGCGTTTGAAAAACCGCCACTTTTTAATCAATATTTCGCCAAAACATATTTCCCATAAAACAGCAATGACAATAGCAAGCACTGCCCCTTGCATTATGAAGGCAAAAGGTATGTTATGTTCAAATTCTGCCCCCGTAAACCGGGCATATAATGTGCCAACTACCATGTAAAAACCTATAAGCCCAAATAATATCCCACCGGCAATCAACTTTATTGGCATAACAAAATCCATTAGTTTTTTCATGCATATCACCATCCTTTATGAAATTTCCCATAGCAATGTGCTTCTTGTGCCGGTTTTTTTGAAACGCTTATTACTTAACACAGCAACAGCCGTACCAAAAGCCAGTGTTGAAATAATGCCGCTTATAATCCAGATAAAATGCCCTTCTATAGCGTTGATAGCAGGAATTAGCATGGACATTGCAAATAACACTGCTAAAATTACCAAAATCAACAAATACCTGGTAAAGAAACGCCACAAATTGGCAGACCCAAAGCATAACACCCACATAGCAGAACTAAGCATCGACACAGCAATCCCCTGCATAAGAAACGCAAATGATACATGATAATGAAAATGGTCACCGCCCAATAAAGCTCCAATTGCCATGTATAGACACACAATACCCATAAATATTGCAGCCCCCAATGCCTTACAGCTAAGTTCCATTTCTTTGCTCATTTTCTTCATCGGATTCCCAACCTCTCTTTTAATAATTTTGCATATTGCCTTGAAACAATTAATTTTTCGCCGCCCATCATCGTGACTTCTATGCGGCTGCCAAAGTCCGGGCATAGGGAGGCTATTTTGTGCATGTTTATAATCTGCGATTTTGCGCTTCGGATAAACCCTGCATCGGAAAGCATTTCTTCGATCTCGTAAAGCCTTAGCGGCAGTTCGTATATGTCCGACTGGGTGTACAAGAACGACTGTTTATCTACAGATTCGAAATACAGCACATCTTTTGTGTCGATTAGGTAAGTGGTGCCATCTTTGGTGCATGAGAGCTGTTTCGCAAAACCGAGTATTAAAGACTCTAACCTGCGAATATCTTCTGTGGCCTTGGGGCATTTGATTATCACTTCGGTATTATCAAACCCTTCGGCAATTTCTATCTTCAAAATATCACCCCATTCCTTTCCTTTCAGTCGGGCAAAGCCCTTCTTGCTGGCGCACAGTGAGCGAAGTGAACGCTTCCCGTGCGCGGAAGGCACAACGATTCTGATGAAAGAAGCTGAAGTTCGCTTCTTTTACATTTGCTGTGCCCTAATTATAGTGGTTATGCCAACCCACTTCAATGCAACTTGGTGGGCTGCAATAGCAACTTGGTAGCATTGTTTCTAAAATGCCTTCATATACATGCTATAGACAATTTTATGGAGGTGTTTTTTTAATGAAAATTTCTAGCGGCTTAAAAATTGCAGCTATCTACGCATCGGTATTTTTGGGGGCAGGGTTTGCCTCGGGGCAAGAGCTTTTACACTACTTTGTGGGCTTTGGGCGTGTCGGGCTTTTGGGGATTGCCGTAGCTGGGATTTTGTTTGCGCTTACCGGCTGGGCGGTGCTTCGTATTTGCCGGCGGGAAGGCATTAGCAATTATCACTTACTTATGCGGCATTTATTTGGGCCAAAACTTGGCGGGCTTATGGAAGGCGCCGTGGTCATGTTTTTGTTTTGCCTGTTTGTTGCCATGCTTGCGGGTGCCGGGGCTACCGGGCGGGAAGCGTTTGGCATACCTTTTACAGCAAGTTCATTAATGGTTGGAGCTTGCGTGTTCCTGGTGCTGTGTTTTGGGCTTACCGGTGTTGTTAAAATTAATATTATCCTTGCGCCGTTTATGCTTTTAGGGGGTATTTTCATCGGATTATTTACGTTTTTTATGCGCACAAGCCCGACTTTTTCAACTTTTACCGAAAATCCGCTTGCGATTGCATGGCTTTTATCTGCGGCGGTTTATGCTTCGTATAATTTAGTTACGGGCATACCCATATTGGCGGCAACATCCGGAATGGTGGCCAATAAAAAAGATGCCGCAGTTGGCGGCTTGTTGGGCGGCGGGGTTATTTTAATATTGGGGATATGCATGGCACTTCCGCTATTTTTGTACCGCGCGAATATCATTAACTTAGAAATACCATTTTTATACATAGTTACGCGCCATGGCGGTGGGTTTCGGGTGTTTCGGCTATTTTATCTGGCCGTGCTTATTTCCGCAATTATGACAACGGCGGCCTGTAATGCGTTTGCCGTTTCTGAATGGCTAAAAACACGTGAATTTGGCAGCAAAATTAAAATTGCTGCGTGGTTGTGCGGCATAGGCGTTATTGTTTCGCATATCGGGTTTTCTAATATTGTGGCGTATGTTTACCCGATATTTGGGGTTTTGGGGATATTTAAGATTATTGTGGTGTTATGGCATGGGTTTTGGTATACTGCGAAGGATGGGGCTGTAATTTAGATTCCCCCGCCTGTTTGGCGAACCTGACTATGTATGTATTGCCAATGTCGCTATTTTGCAATACAATGTTTTTGTGAAGGAGTGATCTTATGTCAAAGGCAATAACAGTAAGAGTAGATGAAGCCATAAAACACCAAGCTGACGAGATGTTAAACGAAATTGGGTTAAACATGAGTACCTATATTAACTCTAGCTTAAGAGCATTGGTGAGGGAAAGAAAAATTCCTTTTGAACTGACCACCAAGCACCAGGCTAATGATGATTATCTGGCTAAACTTAATGAATCAATGGCGCAAGCTGAACGGGGCGAAGTTGTTAAGTATACGATGGAAGAATTGAAAGCTTTGGTGGATGGAGAATAAATATGGAAGTATATTTTACCGATATTGCAAACAAAGAACTGAAAAGTTGGCTAAAATCAGACCGCTCGACGGCCAAAAAAATATACGACCTTATCAGCGATATACAAAAATATGGCATGTTAGACGGTCGAGGCAAGCCCGAGCAATTAAAGTACTACAAAAATCCTGCACGATTCTCCAGACAAATAAATAAGGGCGATAGGCTTGTATATAGTCTGCAAGATAAAGAAAATTTGCTGATTATTTCATGCAAAGGTCATTACGATGATAAATAAAATTATGAAAAAATACGATATTTTCCTATTCGATGCAGATGGTACGTTATACGACTTCGACAAGGCCAGCGCATATGCTTTAGAAGTGCTGTTTAACAAACACAACCTCCGGTATTCGGACGATATACCCCAGCGTTTTATCGAAGTAGGCGCGGGGCTGTGGGCAAGTTACGAGGCGGGCAAAATATCGGATAAGGAATTGCAAAAACTTAGGTTCTCCCGTCTGTTTGACGAACTTGGCATACAGAATGACCCATACGCGTTTAATGGGGATTATATGTATGAGCTTGGCAAAAACGCATTTTTAATTGACGGCGCATTGGAAATTTGCCAAAAAATAACTTCTAACGGTAAGAAAATTTTTATCATCACCAATAGTTTTTCAAAGACATGCGAGGCAAGGGCAAAGCATTCACCTATCGAGTGTTACATATCGGGGTGCTTTGTTTCCGAAGCCATTGGATATAAAAAGCCAGACAGGGAATACTTCAAACATGTATTTTCGGGCATTCCACCGGTAAGCAAGGAACAAATTCTTGTTGTCGGGGATTCGCTTTCGGCAGATATTGCCGGAGGAAATGTGGTTGGAGTTGATACCTGCTGGCTTAATTTGCATGGGGTGGAGAACCACACGGGTATTGTACCAACTTATGAGATATGTAAATTAAGCGAGGTGGAGCGGTTTGTTTAATGAACAGCGTATATGCATCATAGTACTAGACAGCGTAGGAATTGGTGAACTGCCTGATGCCGCCGAATATGGCGATGTTGGTGCGCATACATTGGGCAATATATATCAGGCCCGTGGAGGTTTAAATTTACCAAACCTATATGCTTTGGGGCTTGGTAATATCGAAAACTCGCGCTTGCCAAAAGTGGCGGCCCCGACCGCTGCTTACGGGCGCATGGCGCAGCTTACCCGCGCAAAAGATACCACGAGCGGACATTGGGAAATGATGGGGCTTGTTATGGACCCGCCGTTTAAGACTTTTGAAAAATTTCCGGAAGCAATGCTGCAAGCGTGGCTGCGCCGTGCCAAGTTGAGCCCAATTAATGAAAAAGCGGCTATGCCGCTTTCCGAAGGAAGCAGAAACGGGCTTTGCCCGTTGGAGCGGCGGGGTGTGGGGCAGAGCCCCACTAATATCTTAGGCAACTATCCGGCCTCCGGCACGGCAATAATTGATGCGCTTGGCGAAGCACACATGAAAACAGGCGCACCTATTGTATATACTTCTGCCGACAGCGTATTTCAAGTCGCGGCGCACGAGGATATTATCCCCTTACCAGAATTGTACAAGCTTTGTGAGCTTGCCCGCGAACTGCTGGTTGGAGACCTTTTGGTGGGACGCGTCATTGCCCGCCCGTTCATAGGTAAGCCCGGTGCATTTACACGGACAGAAAACCGCAAAGATTACGCCATTCCTCCTGTATCCCCTACTCTTTTAGATGCATTGGAATCGCATGGCAAAACCACTTTGGGGATTGGTAAAATCGAAGATATTTTCTGCAGGCGTGGGGTAAAACATGTGAACCATACCAAAAATAACGCAGATGGCATTGCCGCCACCGTAAATGCACTAAAAAACAACCACGAGGACACCATCATTTTCACTAATCTGGTAGACTTCGACATGAAATACGGCCACCGCAACGACCCGGAAGGATATGGACAAGCCTTGGAAGCTTTCGATGTAAAATTGCCTGAAATTTTGGCGGCACTTCGTCCCAATGACTTGCTGATACTAACCGCCGACCACGGCTGCGACCCAACAACGGCATCCACCGACCATTCCCGGGAATACGTGCCAATACTTGCGTATGGTACAAAAATAAAGCCTGCGAACCTAGGCACACGGGCTACTTTTGCAGATATTGCAGCAACTATTTATGATGGGTTGGGGTATGGAAAGTGGAACGTGGGCGATTCGTTTTTAAAAGAGATTTCGTGCCATTACTAAATACTCTTGCGTTCCAAGGGAAAATGCTGTAAGTTAGGGAGGGCATAAGATATGAAAATTAAATCAGGAGGATGAAATATGCAATGCACGTCATGCTGTGAAGGCAAAACCGGGCAGAATTTTAGCTTGTTGGCGCCTGTTTTGGATGAATATAAAGAAACGAAGGGCAGTTTAATAACAATATTACAAAAAGCACAGGAGATTTATGGCTATTTGCCTACGGAGCTATTGCTACATATTGCTCAGGAAACAGGGATAAAACCCGCTAAAGTAATGGGGGTTGTTTCGTTTTACACACAATTCCGCCGCAAGCCTGTAGGCAAGCATGTTATTACGCTTTGCCAAGGTACTGCTTGCCATGTGCTGGGTTCTGCGGCAATTGAGCGGGCAATAACAGAGTATTTGAATATTGGTGACGGCGAAACAACCCCCGACGGCATGTTTACACTCATGAATGCCGCTTGTTTGGGTTGTTGCAGCCTTGCGCCGGTTATGATGATTAATAACGAGACCTATGGTAACCTTACGGCAGAAAGTACAAAAGCCATACTTACGCAAATTATGGAGAAGGAATGAAATCAAGCATGAAAATTATAGTTGGAAAAGGTAGCTGCGGAATTGCGGCAGGGGCGCAGAAATTGTCAGACTATTTGCAAGATAAACTAAATGGAATTGAAGTTGAAATAGGCACAACCGGCTGTATAGGCATGTGCTATTTAGAGCCTATGGTTGACGTAATCCACACAAATGGCGAGAAGGACACTTTTGTAAAAGTGACGGACAAAGCAGCCGATCAACTGGTTAAAATGCTTGCAGGTGAAGAAAACACAGCGGCAAGTTTTCGCATATCCCAAGAAGATGCGGCGGTTTTAGCATCACAAACCCGTATAGCTTTGCGGTATTGCGGTGTAATTGACCCCGAAAATATTGATGCATATACGGAGCGTGGCGGTTACAAAGGGCTTAAAAAAGTATTAACCAAAATGAGCCCACAAGACGTAATTAATGAAATGAAAGCGTCCGGCTTGGGGGGCCGTGGTGGCGCGGGTTACCCCACTTGGTTCAAATGGCAAGCGGCACGGGACGCAAATGCGGGGGAAATGGATAAGAAGTGTGAAAGAAGCGAACCTCCGCTTCTTTCATCAGATTCTTTGTGCCTTCCGCAAGGAGGGCTTTGTCCGACTGAAAGGAATAGAATTAAATATGTAATTTGCAATGCCGATGAGGGCGACCCTGGCGCATTTATGGATAGAGCCGTTATCGAAGGTGACCCGCACAGCCTAATTGAAGGTATGCTCATCGCGGCTTATGCTATCGGCTCGTCAGAAGGTGTAGTGTATGTTAGAGCGGAGTATCCGCTGGCCATTACACGCTTGGAAATTGCTATGGCACAGGCATACGAAAAAGGCATGCTTGGCAAAAATATATTCGGCACTAATTTTTCTTTCGACCTGCGCATTAAAGCCGGTGCGGGTGCTTTTGTATGCGGGGAAGAAACCGCACTCATTGCCTCCCTTGAAGGCGAACGCGGGATGCCGCGCCTTAAACCGCCTTTCCCAGCGCAGCGCGGTTATTGGGCACAGCCAACAAACATAAATAACGTAGAAACATATGCAAACGTGCCATGGATAATAGAAAACGGCGGTTTGGCGTTTGCTGCAATAGGCACCGAAGATAGCAAGGGCACAAAAGTATTTGCCCTTACAGGGAAAATCAAAAATGGCGGTTTAGTGGAAGTACCAATGGGCAAAACCATCCGCGACGTGGTATTTGGTATAGGCGGCGGCATAAGAAATGAACGATCTTTTAAGGCGGTGCAAGTAGGCGGGCCAGCCGGTGGGTGCATACCCGAAAGCCTGACAGACACGCCTATCTCATATAAATCCTTGACTGATATCGGTACAATCATGGGTTCTGGCGGCATGGTGGTAATGGATGACACGACCTGCATGGTAGATATGGCGCGGTTTTTCTTGGATTTCACATGTAAAGAATCCTGCGGAAAATGTACGCATTGCCGTGTAGGTACAAAACGTATGCTGGAAATACTAGAACGGCTAACGAATGGTGAAGGCAAGGATGGAGATATAGAGCAGCTTGAAACCCTTGGCCGTCAAATTAAAGAAGGGGCATTATGTAATTTAGGAAATGGTGCCCCAAACCCTGTGCTTACCACCATAAAATACTTCCGTCACGAATATGAGGCTCATATTAATCAAAAAAAATGTCCCGCCAAGCAGTGTTTGACATTGTTGCGCTACAATATTAACGATAAATGCGTAGGTTGTACCCTTTGCGCGCGCAAATGCCCAACCAATGCGATTAGCGGCGAGCGCAAGGAAAAACATATTGTAGACCATGCCCTTTGTGTAAAATGCGGCGAGTGTGCAAAAGTATGCAAATTTGAAGCGGTTGAAGTTGATTAGGAGGACAATACTATGAAATTTGGCGGAATATGCATAACAACCGACAATGCCCCACGTCTTGTAAAATTCTACAAAACCGTCCTACAAGAAGAACCTGCTGTCGATGGCAGGCATTATAGCTTTAGCCAACTTGCAATATGGAATCCGGGCAAAGTAGAAATGGCACAGGAAAAACATATTTGGTTACAATTTTTCGACTCAAATATTGATGAGCTATATCAACGGCTATTACGAGAAATCCCCGACATTGTAATAATCTCGCCGCCAAAAAGTAAACCGTGGGGAGCATATTCATTCTGGTTTCAAGACCCCGACGGCAATAAAATTGCCGTTGCAGAAGCAGTGGAAAACTAATATTCATAAAAAGCGCGCCATCGCGCTCCCCGCAGGCGTAGCCAAGGAAGCGGAAACGGGCTTTGCCCGTTATAGCGGCGGGCTTTGGGGCAACGCCCCATTCAGATAGGAGAGTTTACATGAACCCCATCCAATTAACCATAAACAACCAATCCGTTACCGGCCAAAATGGCCAAACCATTTTTGAAATAGCTGCCGCAAACGGCATTCACATACCTACCCTATGTCATGACCAGCGTGTTGACCCAGCGGGAGCTTGCGGAATATGCGTTGTAGAGGCAGAAAATTATCCCAAATTAATGCGGGCTTGTTCAATAAAAGCGGCCGATGGCATGGTTATTCACACAGATACACCCCGTGTGCGTGAAGCCAGGGATTCTGCGCTGGCACTCATGTTATCCGACCATACCGGAGACTGCCGCCCGCCATGTGCTTTGGCATGCCCAGCACAAACGGATTGTCAAGGCTATATTGGGTTAATCGCCAACGGAGCATACAAGGAAGCCCATGCATTAATCCGCGAAAAATTGCCGCTGCCGGGTTGTATAGGGCGGGTTTGCCCCGCACCATGCGAAAATGCCTGCCGCCGTGAAATGGTCGAAGAGCCGGTCAGCATCGCACACTTAAAAACTTTTGTCACCGATATTGCGAAAACGACTTACTCGCCCCCGGAGCCAAAAACGGATACAGGTAAACACGCAGCCATTGTTGGCGGCGGCCCCGGTGGGCTTACAGCGGCGTACTTTCTGCGCCTAAATGGGCATCAAGTAACCATTTACGATGCCATGCCTCAAATGGGTGGTATGCTGCGCTACGGCATACCGGACTATCGTCTGCCGCAAGACATTTTGGACAATGAAATATCGCACATACAAGCCATAGGCGTTGAAATGAAAAACGGACAAAGACTTGGCCAAAACATTATGTTTGAAGAACTCCGTACAAAACATGATGCCGTGTTATTGGCCATTGGAGCGTGGGCTAGTGCGCCGCTTCGCTGCCCCGGCGAGGAGCTTGAAAACGTTGTGGGCGGTATAGACTTTTTGCGTGAGGTCGCGTTAGGTACTGCGCCCGATTTAGCCAACAAACATGTAGCAGTCGTTGGCGGCGGAAACACAGCCATGGATGCCTGCCGTACCGCTATTCGCCTTGGGGCGGCAAGCGTGACCAACATTTACAGGCGCACAAAGGCCGAAATGCCAGCCCAGGCCATCGAGATACAGGAGGCTGAAGAAGAAGGGGTTACCTTCAAATTCTTGTCAAATCCGCTGGAAATACAGGGGGAAAACGGCAGCGTTACCGGTATTCGACTGCAAAAGATGCAGCTTGACGAGCCGGATGCCAGCGGAAGACGTTCTCCAGTACCCATTCCCGGAGACGAAGAAACGATTGCCGCCCATTTGGTGCTATTGGCCATTGGCCAAAATGTAAACCCCAATGGGCTTGACGGCTTGGCTCTAACAAAATGGAATACCATTGCCGCGGACGAAAACACATTTGCTACAAACATAGAAGGCGTATTTGCGGCGGGTGATGCCACAAATAACGGTGCAAGCATTGCAATAGAAGCCATTGGGGAAGC
>Ga0131853_10021820_pt1 | contig 11610 bp, 6 predicted proteins | sample TergutLab28metaG_FD_92764 | JGI IMG/M metagenome (GOLD analysis project Ga0131853, IMG submission 92764) | Labiotermes labralis P1 segment gut microbial communities from Petit-Saut dam, French Guiana - Lab288 P1 (version 2) (version 2) | ecosystem: Host-associated > Arthropoda: Insects >...
CTTGATGTCACTTGCTATTTTATTTCACTTCTTATGTGCTCAACATGTTTCGGACATTAATATATCCATCATCAGGAGCTTGCGACTATTCTGTTGAATTGCCACATTGGTCGTATTGTTTTTAGTTCGATGTGTGTTGGAGACAACACAGATACCACTCCAACCCAACCACACCGAATCTCCAACACACATCGAACCAAGAAAAATACGACCAATGTGGTAATTCAACAGAATAGTCGCAAGCTCCTGATGATGGCTATATTAATGTCCGAAACATGTTGAGCACATAAGAAGTGAAATAAAATAGCAAGTTACATCAAGTTGGTCTTTTATTCTTCAACTACACTAGTTCTGTTTGAGATGTTTAATTCCCACATTATTCCACAGGAAACATCCACCGTGATTATTACAGCGCCTTCATTTTTATTCGTCGTATCTCTCTCTAGCTTTCTTTATGCGCTTTCTCTGCCTGATTTTTCTTTTCGAAAACACTCCCTCTGCAAGGGACCGTCTTCAGAGTTCGGTCTTCTGGAATATGATGCAAAGTGGTTTAGTCGATAGGTACCAGCTTTGCGGAAGATCCTGCTTCGTCCGTTTTCAGGATAAAGGTCCAGTATTCCAGAGGACAGTAATATGGATACTTCCCAACATTAAAATTTCAAATTTTGATAGTCTCTTGCTTAAGTTTCCTAATAAACGCCCATGCATTCTCTGAGTTATGTCAGTACGTGTAGCTCATATATGATTTAGAATGTCATAAAAGTCTGTCATAAAATCAAGAAATAAACGTAGCTTACAGCAGGGTCTATAAATGCAATCATAATTCCAAGACCCAATTTTGTACTTTATATTCTTTTTTTTTTAATTTATTACCTTCAATAAATTCTATCAAACTTCCAATCTGTATAACTGAACAACACCGATATTTTTCCTTTTATATTGTTCGGCGGGTGCCTGAAATTGTTCCCAGGTCAGTCCAAATCAAATACCTCAAAATTTTTAATATCACTTTTGTAGGAGTGTCTCAAGAACTCTTCCTGGCAGTTTTTAATGCTGGCCATAATAAATCCAAGCGCTGTCTTTAAGTTTTTTTTACAAACACCATGTGGTCCAAGCCAGCAGTTTTATTCATTATTTCATCTGTTTTAATTTCTCGAGTAGCTTCCGATCTATAGCTTCAAGTGGTATCCCACGCTTCAGAGCTCTAGACGAAGGACGAAGCGGGCACTCTTTGTGTTTGTGCGGCTCTTGAAATGAACATTGTAAATCAGATCAGTAATATCCTCGTCCAGGGCGAGATTAAATATTTTCAATTTCTGGTTCAATTCGTGTCTGGAAACACTCAGTGCTATCTCGAGTTATGTTAATGCAGGAAAAAAAGAATCGTCAGGAGAAAACAGTATTTTAGCCAGTTAAAACTTTCTTTATGGTCTTCTTGTAGACAAATTATTTCACTTTCTGAATTAAGGCATCGTTCTGCGGTAACTTACAGGATGTTAAGCTACAAAACTCAAAACAAATAGCGGAACACATCTACACAAAACCGAATTCAAATAATTTTGTGTTGCTAAATCAAAACAACTAGTAAAGATAAAATAACTTCTAAGTATAGGAAAATTCTGACCGTCGGTTTAAAATTCAATTATTTCGTTTTCTGTATCCAAATTCTCTTCTTTAATAAAATAACTATTGTGTCACTAAAACTGAAACAAAATTTGACTGTCAAAATAAAACAACAGTGTACAAATATTAGTATTTTATTGTGGCAACATGTTTCAGCCTTTTTAGACCATCTTCAGACCAGCATTCAGAGATATGAGGTGCCAGAATGTCCACTATTAAAATATTGTGTCACTGTTTAAAACTATAGGGTTTTTGCCAGGGGTGCACAAGTCCCGAGATCAAGATGCTTGGCCACTGATTTTTTTACGGTGGCACCTAACACTTGTGGGCGATTTATGTGTGATTCACTTTATATCAGCATTCCGGCGCATACAATTTTAAGGTGGCTGCCAGACTGCTGGAAAAATTATGCATTTCTGGTCTATATTATTGTAAAGCATGCGTCTTTCTTTCGAATTTGCCCATCTTCTCTTACACAATTAAAACAATACGTTTCGCAAGCCGAGTCTGCTTCCTTCACCAATTGAGTACCAAACATAATGGGCACAGATAAGACACAGTCTCGACCACATACCTCGAAACTTAGAGTTGTCTGCTGTTACCAGTAACTGACAGCATCTCTAAGGGGACCATAAAATTTGTGTTACAACTGAGGATGAAGTCAGAGGCGGCTTCCAGATAGTAGGGTTCAATTTATACAATAGACGATGGACAATTCCACAGAAAGAATAGTTTTAGAATTATGTTATTGGTTCCTTTTAGCGAGAGACTTTTACTGTGTATTCCTATTTCACAAAGTACATAAATTCAATATTTATCCCACAAACTTTGTTATTTCTATGACACTCCTAAAGTCTAATTTTAGGATCTAAAATTTTCACACAGTCCCGTTGAGCTTGAACTGTATCAGTGGTCTTCACTGAATTTACAAACAAGGTGAAAAGGTAAAGTGATCCCGTTCAGGCTCCGTGTGGCCCAGAGGGTGGGTAGAGCTATAGCTCTACTCTTCCATGACCGCGGCACTAAAGGTTGGTGAGCGGTCAGCACCACGCCCCGGCCGCACTTTACCCCCGGGCAAGACCCGTTACCCATTTTGCATGAGGCTGGTGGGCCCCAGGGCCAGTCTGGACAGGCGGAAAATCTCGTCCCCACCGAGATTCGATCCCCGGACCTTCCAGCCCGTAGTCAGTCGCTATACCGACTGAGCTACCCGGCCCACCCACTGAATTTATAGACAGTATAAATGCCTTAGACACTATCTTTAGGAGTACACAAAGCAGTATTTTCACGCCTATGTTCCTGAAATTTGTGGTCTGATGAACGAAGCAATGTCGAAACGAGTCATAGTTTATTCAGTTTTAACCCGTAAGATTTAATTTGCTGGCTAAACTTACTGTTTTGTACGTGGTGATGAGCGCTTAGTACTAGTGTGACAAATTCAAGGAGGAAAATATGAGTGGTGTATGGAAGACCTACTCGTTGTTACATTGGATGATAATATTAAAATGGATCTTAAAGTCATATATGAGAAAATGTGAACTGGATACACCTGGCGGATGAAAAGATCATGGCGAGTCCTCGTGCTGAGTTTTGAGATTCATAAGGCAGTGACAATAAAGACGGCTATATTTTTTTTAGTTCAGTGCTTCCAATTTTAGATATCGGGTATCAATCAACTAAAGGTAGAGCAGTCTGTTCGTACACAAACTGACAGTTATCCACAAATCTTCTCGATTTAACAATTTTCCATTATCTCCTTAACTTAAACTCTTCCGTCCAAACCAATGTCTAACGTGCATTACGTCACATTTTCCGGAAGTGATGCTGTTCTAGTTTAAACGTTGAAACAAAAATGAAATTTGGTTTTGTTCAGTAGAGAGTACCATGTGGTCAGGTTCTTAAGCAAGGGAAAGTGTTTGGTAACAAGCGTTCTAGGTTGTGACGCCGTCTTTGTCAGCTTTCGGAGGTGGTTACTAGATTTCTGAATAAATCCTGTGCCCATATTCTATCCTGAAGATGTAAGAAATGTTTTCCTTCGAGTCGTACATGTTGTCGATTTACGAACAGACATGGAATCGTATAGTAAATAGTCATAATATTTGCAGAATCAGTCCGGTTGTTTAATTCTCAGCCATCATACTCAGAATCTACAGATGCTCGACATTCTTGAGACACGCAACCTGCAGACAGCACCCCAACCCCGACAAATGGCCACTTGACCTCTTTAAAATGCTCTGCTCATTACAGGTCCAATGACATTTCTGAGTCGTCGCTCTTGATTGGTCCGGCCGGAGTGGTGTGGCTTGTTTACTGTTACATCTGGGGACGGGAGTGATTTGCTTGTCTCTCACAGTCACTTATCTTATTGCTCTGAAAGCTTGTAAAAACTCCTTTCAGTCGTCATATTTCAGCACTCCCTTTCCCGTGTAATGCAGCACCACGAACGTAGTTCTTGACATTGCCACGCTGTCCGAAGAACTTCAGCGAGACTCTCATTGGCTAACAGATTATTTGAATTGCCAAAGTACGTCATTATGTACATACTTTCACGTATGACGGCCTCATAGTGCCTGACAGATGGCGTTATTCTCTATACTACCTTACCATGTACATACTTTCACCTATGAGTGTGTCACAGTGCCTGATATGGTGCTAATCGTCTAACTACTGGGACATTAACATAAAATGTGCTAAGCTCGATTTTGTTGAAGAATGAATTAAAACGGTTGTACTCAAAACATAAGCTTCATTTCTAGGAGATTTTAATTTTTGGAATGGTCTGTTATATTTGACACATTAATATGACGGTTAGTAACCCCGTCCTAAAAGCTGCACTTGTGTAGGTGCGCCCAATTTTACATATATTTGTTTTGGTGCGTCATTATCTGGAAAATCCGAGGGCCTATGAGATTAAAACGCTGGCATGTTATGCTGGGAATAATCCACTTTATGAATTTTGACTCTCATGCAGCGCTAAAAATTAAAAAAAAAAAGTTGTGCTTCGGGAAGAGAATCGGCTCTAATTTTCGGGCTACAAATAGGTTAACAGTCTGTCAGGGCTATGCGTACACATTTATTCTACGTAAAAAAATAGGTATATCAGTCCCATTAGAGGTCCGAGGTGCCCAGTGGGTTCTAGGAAGTTAAGATTCCCAGATTACGTGACAATAACCCAGGATGGTGGTAAGGTTGTCAGCCTTACGCACTGTCAGCCTTTACCCCCAGAAAATACTCCTGGTACTCATTTCTGTTACAGGCTGAGTCGACCCCAGGGCCATAGTGCGATCGGAAGGATTATGTCAATGAAAATTTGCAATGACACCATCTGGAATCAAAGCAGTGACCTTCCGATTTGTAGGGCAGCGCCTTAACCACTGTGCTACGGCGGTCTCTTATTTATTCTGCCTACAAGGTTCTTTTTCCCCCCTCCTTTGGCGCTGCGACCCAACGCGGGCCATGGCCTCCTCATTCTTGAGGTTTCTAGATCACACACAACGCCGCATCACAGTCAGCAGGACTCCTCTGGACGGACGAGTGATCTGCTCGTCGCAGAGACCTCTACTTCACAACACACAACACTCACAACAGACAGACATCCATGCCCCCGGTGGGATTCGAACCCACAATCTCAGCAGGCGAGCGGCCGTAAGACCTACGCCTTAGACCGCGCGGCCACTGGGACCGGCACGTACTGTACAGTATTTGGTTATGAATAATACAGGTTTATTGGCAATACCAACAGGCTCGCTACGCCTTGCACTCATTTATCAGGCATATGCATTTGGACGCTTAATTTATGTTATCACTGTCTGCTTTTCCCTACTTGTCATGTGCTTGTAAATATTGTAATTATATTAACAGTTTTACCCGTTTTTAATGTAGTTGATGTCTATTTGCCAGGCCTATTTTTAATTTAATTTTGAAAATAATTATTGAATTGTTGTACTGTAGCAATTTATCTATTTATCCCACTACTGGTACTAACTCCTTTAAAATTGAATTAAATTAGGGAGAAAGCAAGCAGTAAATTTAAGATGTATCTGAAAAGATAGTAGGTGTCATGAGCTAAAAAGAAAGTGCTGTATGACAATACAGTATTTATTTTGAGAATTAAAATAAAAAATAAGCTTGACAAATGAAGACAATTAGAGTGCCGATGAAGGTAGAACTGATAATCATATAGGCCTATAATGTTCTTCTTCTTCTTCCATTGGCACTACAGTCCACTGTGGGTTTTGGCCTGTCGAACAACATCCTTCCATTTTTTTTCTATCCGTCACCAGCTTTCTTCATCTTCTCAATTCCAGCACTTGAAGATCTCTTCCTATTTCCTCTTTCCAACTTCGTCCCTTCCAGGTTTTGAGTGAAGATCTTTTTGGGCATCCTATCCTCCTCCATTCTCTCCACGTGGCCTAACAAACTTATCCTTTGCCCCTTTATCCATTTTACTATATTTTCTCCTATACTCATCTCTTCTAGTTCTCGATTCGTCCTACTGTTCAATTCCCCGCTTTCAGGCCTATAATGTTATTACTTCATATTAAGTAGCGTAAAACAGACGGTCACTGATGATAACAAGAATTAAGAATCGAAACGCATTAGAATGATTATGAAGTGTGTTCTGGCTGCTGTTAATTCCAATAAATTTACACATACACTCGTAAATACGTATTTTCAACTTCTGTTACTACACTAACAGTTAGGACATAACACTTTTTACTGGTTTTTACCTTTTCTTACATAAATAACAGGGGCATGCCGTTGCGCAGTTGGTTGAGACACCGCACTCCAAGTAGGAAGGTCACGGGTTGGGTTCCCGATGGTGTCTGACATAATCCTTCCGGCCTCACTAAGGCCCTGGGGTCGACTCAGCCTCTAACAGAAATGAGTACCAGGAATACTTCTGGGGGTAAAGGCCGCCGGTGCGTAGGACTGGCAACCCTAACACCTACATGTACCGATTGTCTTGAAATCTGGGACCATCAACCCCCTCTCCATGCCTGTAATGGGATTGTTTTACCTTTTGACATGAATAACCCATATTTATACAGTTAGACTTTTCTCTACAGCATGGGCCTCCAACTTTGTATGGAAAATGGCCACACCCGTTATTGTGGGCTGTTTTGCTGGACGCAAGCGGAAAAGTAACAATAAGTGGTAAACCTAACCGCCTAAATTGTTGTGTAATTTTTATTGTATACACGTAATTTAGAGATGTGGCCGCGGGCCGCATAATAGAACTTGGCTGGCCGCGCCCGACCGGCGACGTACGGGTTGCATACCCTTGCTGTACAGCTTTGTTGCCTGCAATTATCGCCTGTGCTGTTCCTGTTTATCATACATGTTTTCATAGAAGTCTGAAAATAAGGCAGTATGAAACATAACCTTCTAATTAGACAAGCAATACTAAACCGGTAGCTGTGTGACTGAACTGGCGTCGTCACTGTTTAGTATCCAATTATCATTTGCCACTCTGGTATTTTGACACCGGAATAGAAAGGACTGATTGTGAGAGACTGAGTCGGAGATAAAGAAGGCTAAAATGTACGTTCCAAGAAAATGAATCTTTCTTTCATCCACATAATTTTGTCTCCTTTCTTTCTTTCACTTCTCAGGCCTGGCGCGATCTGTCTCGTCTATTCTGTGTTCAGTTCAATTGGACATTATCCTTCAACATGATTTTCACAGAGTTTTAAAAACTATGTATTATTAGAGAAAGATCCGAGTTTTTCAGGCGCATTCGTAAACACAGCTAAAAGCGACTACGAGGTTCGTCATATCTCTCCGTCCATCTGCCTGTGTCCACATATATCAGTGCCGTTCCCACCGGACGGATTTTCATGAAATTTGATAGTGAAAACCTTTATGAAAACCTCTCTGTAAACCCCAAATTTGGTTAAAATCGTTCAAAAATATCGGGCACTTTACACGAGGACCTTAAGTTCGTTAGGAGCCGGGATAGCTCAGTCAGTATAGCGACTCGCTACAGACTGGACGGTCGGGGGATCGAATCCTAGTAGGGGAGAGATTTTCCATACCTGTCCAGACCGGCTCTGAGGCCAACCCAGCTTCCTACACAATGGGTACCGTGTTTTCCCAGGGGTAAAGCGGCCGGGCTATGGTGTTAACCACCCACCCCCATTTAAGAAAGAGTAAAACTATATCTCTACTCTCTCTCTCTCTCTCTCTGGGCCTTCGTGGCCTGTTCTGGGATGAACTTTCCCTTTTACCTATACTTATGTTCGTTTATGTTGTTGACAGCAGTAAGCAATGTTCTATAGCTCGTCGAAGGTGCAGATGTAACACATTCTTGCGCTTCCAAGGCAACAGTCAACGGTTTTATATTGTTGATAGCTACATGTAGGTCAACAAAAATACAAAGGGAAAGCATTCTTGTGTTAGTGAACGCGCTACAATACAACTTTATACTTTCACTGTCTGTCTCTTTTTCTTCCCATGTTGGGAGGGAGAATATTGCTGACCTCTGTCAATTCTATTGGAACACAGAGGCACGCCATTACAAAAAGTATGACAATAATACAGCAGCAGGCAAGAAGTCTACACGTCTAAAAACGTGCTATGTTTTAATCATAGTTCGATTCGCGGCAGCGGGAAATTGATGCTCCTCTTTGTCTGGCATGCAGACCAGTTCTGCAGCACAAGTAATCTCCTAACCAGTGGGTAGCATGGTCTCTTTCCCGAGGATAAAGGAGCCTAATCGTGAAACTGTCGAATCATTTCTATTTCCTAATGTAAGAGATCGTAGATATCTACCTCCGCTCCCCATATACCTTCATGGCGTGGCACAGCATCCTTAATTGAGACAATGAAGAAATATATAAAGTGATGTTGACCCAGACATAATTTTATGGTAAATTTAAATTGTCTTACCACGAAACAAAGCCCTGTCACAAATGTTGACACGGTCGTCAAACAGATTTGTTTTCATGGATCGGATATAAGGTGACGCTTAACCCCGAGCTGACTCGAAGCCTGGCCTTCATAATTCATGAAGACTACGACTGTGGTTAGTCCTGACCTTCAGAAGAAAGTTTCAAATAAAAACTGTGGTTCATATACTCGAAAGACCCATTCATAGACAAATTTCTGCAGAAACGAAGATCTACTATAGTCAATAGTAGCACAAGGAAGCGCTCATTCCCACCCCCTTGAGATTATCTTTTTATATCAAAGTTTTATTTATTCACCAGCTGATGCACTAGTAAGTTGTCTTAAAAATATATATTAAAATTTATATTGCAATTTATATTAAAACAACTCCGACATGTTTCGGTGTTACAGTTACACCATCATCAGGGAGCGCATTAATTTGTGTTTGCTAAAGTTACAGTTGTTAAAATAGTCCATTAAAATACATCGGTGTGTGGTTAATACTGTGGTGGTTTGGCTGCGTATATTAGCTCTGTAATGAATAACAGCGTGTCAGATATTGTGATAATAGAATTTAACTACTGTAACTTTAGTAAGCACAAATTAATGCTCCCACTGATGACGGTGTAACTGTAACACCGAAACATTTCGGAGCTGTTTTAATATAAATTGCAATGTAAATTTAATATTGTTTTAAGACAACTCACTAGTGCATCAGTTGGTGAATAAATAAAACTTTGATAATATCAAGGTGCACGTTATGAATGTGAAGATTTCTTTTTATAGTTTGAAATTTAGTTCCCTGAAACGTGTCATGGTTATTACCCAACATTTGTTTATCCCGTCTCTTTCGTAGGAAGCTCATTTCAAAACAAACGCTATAAACGTGCCAATGAGTTTCAGTCTGTAAGAGGCCTGTACCTCCTGTCGACAAAATTACTTAAGGCTCAGAGAACAGCCTCACTCCCAAAGCACATTCTCCCGTACAGCCAGACCATATATTAGCAATTGCACTTCTAAGTCGAAATAAATCCAATGTATCACACAGGCGCCGAAGAACACGCATGTCGAGGTACAAATGGTGAGGACGCAAGATGGACTCCCGTCCAGTCGGGTGTAGATCCGCAGTTGCACAACGACTTCATGCAATGCAGTCCATGCCTGAGGGTTTTAAGAACGGGTTTATATCTACTTCAAACGGACTTCGAAAATGTTTTGGAAACTTCAACCGGAAATCTCGTATGGGTGAAAATATATATAATACATGCCGAGACTTTTGGCGATCGTCATCTGTCCGACACTGAAAGAATGACAAAATTTAAATCATCACATTATGATAAAATTCATGTATAAGTGATTCAAGCAGAAATTAAAACACTGTGCTCTGATTTGGCTAAAATTGAAAATTATATTTGGCATAACGTGAAGGGTAGCGAAGTGCAATAAAGTGAAGTGAAGTGAACGAAGCAAATTGAAGTGGAATGAGGCGAAGTGAAGTGCAATATAGGGAGGGGGGGGACGAGTCTTTATGGAAAAGGTTTATAGGAGTGGTAAGTGATGAGAAGTGAAGGACTGGGGTGAAAACGTGAGTGAATTAATGATTGTTAGAAAAAAAATTACAAGAAAATGTACACAGTACTCTGTTGCTTGGGTGTTTTTACCTTTTGTACATGTTGTAAAATTCTAATTTGTCTCGTGTGTATTGTTGCTAGTTTTAAGTTGTTTTATGTGTAATTATTGTTGGTTGGCCGTGTGTATTGTTGTAGTTATCTTTTGTGTATTTGTTGTACTGTGTGTGCATTGTTGTTTTTTTCTTTTTAATTTAGATGCCGGACTGCTGGCTAGAAGTCAGTATTCGGAAGGTCCTGCGACCGGCCACCTCGACACAGGTTTTTCTTGGTTTCCCTGTGTCTATAAGCAAAGGCTGCGATGGTTCCCAAGATTCCAAGTTGCCACTACATGCTTCTCATGTAGCCCTCCCGACTTAAATCTAGTAGTAACCAATTTCATGTTTTGTTTACATGTAAAATGATCACTGCCACCGGGTAACAACCCAATTGCAGTTAATAAATATATTATATATATTATATTATATAAGAGGGGACCGCGGTAGCACAGTGGTTAAGGTGCTGTTCTACAAACCGGAAGGTCGCTCGTTTGATTCCAGATGGTGTCATTGCAATTTTTCATTGACATAATTCTTCCGATCGCACTATGGTTGTGGGGTCGACTCAGCCTTTAAGAGAAATGAGTACCAGGAGGATTTCCTGGGGGTAAAAAGCTGCCGGTGTCTAAGGCTAACAACCTTACCACCATCCTGGGCCACTGTCACGTAATCTGGAAACCTTAACTTCCTGGAACCCTCTGGGCACCTCGGGCCTGTAAAGGGACTGATTTACCTTTTTGGATAAGAAAGAACTACCCCAACAAACTGGGTCTGTTTTTGTAACCGTTAATAACAACGTGGATAAAACGAACGGAGTGTAGTAAATATCCAGACGTGATTATGCTGTCAAATTAGTAAAACAATAATCCAGGATAAGCACAAATGACGCCCTGTTGAGCACAGGATAATTAACCCTTGCTTACACAAAATGCAGAATATTTTGACTGAATTAGGATCACTTATATTCTGAAAAATAGCTGTGTGTCTTGGAGTTAGCCTGTACAGCAGTTAGGATATGAGCTGGAAGACAGGGTAATTAGGGTTTGATTTCATTTCGTAACAAGCGATTTTTCCTTTCTCTACAGCCTCTAGAAAGGAAATGGAACCCACCTAGCCTATTATCTAGTAGGTAAACGGGTTTCTGTCCCCGGGGATTGAAAGGCCGACACGTACACCTCACTCTTTACCGCTAAGATTAAGAGCGCATGGAGCCATTTTGTCATTGTGCTGCATGTTTTGATGACGTGGAACTTTACTCCCATTTTAGCCTAGATCCTCCCAGTGTATCTTCTCTGCAGGCCGTCATGTTTTTAATGAAACTCATTGTGTAGGTGTGCCTTTGAATATTACCATAAATTCGTGTTTACTATCAATGACTCAGAAAGTTTCTTCAGCAAGACAAGCTTTATTCATATATCATTCTCAACATA
>Ga0131853_10021821_pt1 | contig 11610 bp, 5 predicted proteins | sample TergutLab28metaG_FD_92764 | JGI IMG/M metagenome (GOLD analysis project Ga0131853, IMG submission 92764) | Labiotermes labralis P1 segment gut microbial communities from Petit-Saut dam, French Guiana - Lab288 P1 (version 2) (version 2) | ecosystem: Host-associated > Arthropoda: Insects >...
TTGTACGGTGCTGAAACATGGGCGCTTCGGGCAGCTGATCAGAAATACCTGGAAAGTTTTGAAACGTGGTGCTGGAGAAGGATGGAAAAGATCAGTTGGACAGATCATGTGAGAAATGAAGATATGTTACTTAGAGTCAATGAGCTGAGGAATATCCTACATGAAATAAGAAAACGGAAGGCTAATTGGATTGGTCACATCTTACGTAGAAACTGCCTTCTAAAACAGGTTATCGAAGGAAAGATAAAAGCAGAGATGGAAGTGACAAGAAGACAAGGAAGAAGACGTAAGAAACTACTGGATGACCTTAAGGACAGGAGAGATATTCTCATTTGAAGGAGGAAGCTCTAGATCGCACTATGCGGAGGAATCGTTTTAGAGGAGGCTTTGGACCTGTCGTCAGACAGAATACTGAATGAATGAATATGCAAGGTGTACAAGGATAAATTACAAAATTGTTCCTGCAACCAATTTCAATAAATATGTACTTAATGGAACAAGTGGAAATGAATAATATGTATATAAATATATGTGTAAATAACGGCAGTGAAAAAGGAACAGGAAAAGCACTGCGGCTTCTGGTAAGCTAATTAAAGCAGTATACGGTTCGTATGTTTATATGTTATGTGCAAGGTAATCAGATCGGCTAGAGTATAACGCTGTGGTGGTTGGGGGAATGGTTAGAGGAGAATGTGCTTGGGTCGTTTGTATATGTATTTCTTATACTGGCGATGGAGTTCAGCTAGAGAGTAGATTCCTACGGAGCGGACGAGGGGGTTACAAAAGAGTTTAAAATTTAGTGTATTATACGTGATGAGCAACACTTCTTCTCCCGTCTATTACAACTGCTAAGATACAGGAAACCGTGAGTAATATAACGAAACATAGCGCTTCACAAACCTCCTGCTATGCCTGTTACACTCGGGTAGCTACGCTTGAAGCCCCGCTTGATAGTCGAAGTATTGACACAATGACTAGGCTACGGGTTGGACAACCGAGGAATTGTTAGAGTCCCTTTAGGGACTACGGTTTCTCTCTTAACGCAATTTCTCAGTCCGATCCTCGTGACCGCGCGGTCTAAGGTGTGAATCTTCGCCCGCTCGCTGGCTGGGATTGCGGGTTCGAATTGCGGGGGCATGGATATCTGTCTTTTGTGAGTGTTGTGTGGTGTCAGAGTCTCTGCGACGGGTCTCGATCACTCGTCAAGATGAGTCCTACCGCGTATTGTACGGTGTATCAAAGTGTGATCGAGGAACCTCATAAAGCAGACAAGGCCCACTAGAGGCCGTCGAACCACGATAAAAAAATGTCCAGACCGGCTTTGGGATCTGCCGGCCCTCGTTTTAAATGCATAAGAGAGGCGCTTTCCTTGGGTGTAAAACAGTTGGGGAGTGAAGTTAAGAGTCCAGTTGAAACGTGATGGCACACGGTGACGCACGGGAGGGGAAGTGAAGGGGAAAGTGGCGAATGGAGTGGGTAGCCAGTAGTCTTGCACTCTACCTCGGAACATGGTGTATCCAGCATTACTACCGCTGATGCCACACCTCGGCTGCCAGCAGTCGACTGAACTGATGCCCCTGCCGAATTAAATGGACTCGTCCGTTAAGCCGATAGACGAAATCTGGTTTCTGCGCGTGTGCCATCACATTTCAAACGCAGTCTTACCACTTACCACCATCTAGTGCGGAGACTAAGAGTGAGTGGAGCTGTACCTCCGTTTGTTCTATATTTTCATATAGTTTACGAGTACAGTTTGATCTTTATTGTACTAAGTTTTATTAGTGCAGACCTCCAAGGAAAGTTCACAACATTCAACGTGGGGGTTCACATCGTTTACAGGAATATCCAGGCTAGGCTAGCGAGCATTGATTACGCCGTGGGCAATTTCAGTGGTAGACACTGACGTGACAAGTCGTCGGTTTGGTATGGCCCCCCCCCCCTTTCCCTTCCCCGGCCCCCAGATGTTTCCTCTTTAGAGTTTGCTCTCCGGAGGGTTAGTTTTTCAGTTACGAAATGAGTCCGAAATCCACTGAGCTTGCAGGAATTCGCCTTCGCGCCTTGATGTGGTCGGACTGTCGCCGTTGTGAGTACTGTCAGCTTTTGCTTGCTTCCTCTCATAACATCTGCAGACGTCTTAACGTAGCCGTACACACGGCCAGCCATTCTTTTCTAGACATCGTACCGGGATACTTAATGTGTTTAAGAATTGTAAAAAAGTTCGCACACATGGTGGAATGGCCTGAAGGCATCGTAAACTTTACAACACTCATACACAACGCTTATAAAACAGGAGCTGTCATTTTAACGACTCCTTTAGGAATGGGCGTTAAATTTTTAATCAAGTGTAGTGGCCTTCCTCAGCACAAATGCTTTACTCTCTTTCCTATTAAAACCAAGCCAGAACATTAATCTAAGAATGTACAAGGCTTGTATAAAATGTGTTGCAACGGGTATTTTGTCACTTGTGCAATGTATCCTATCAGAAAGATATGAGGGAAGAAATGCACTTGAACATGTGTTCATGAAAGTTTGCTACAGGAATAAACAATATTCTCAAAGTACAAGATGCGAAATTTCTCAATTTATTTATTCCTGTAAGACGCTCTACATGTTTCAGACGGTTTTTCCGTCCATCATCAGGAGGTCAAAACTGCGCATACAGCGTCAGGTATTTTTCAGACTAATACTGCTACCTGCTGCTAGCGGCAGGTAGCAGTATTAGTCTTACAATTGCCTGACGCCGTATGTGCAGTTTTGAGCTCCTGATGATGGACGGAGAGGCTAACAGCAGGTAGCAGTGTTGTTCTGACAAATACCTGACGCTGTATGTGCAGTTTTGAACTCCTGATGATGGACGGAAAAACCGTCTGAAGCATGTAGAGCGTCTTACAGAAATAAATAAATTGAGAAACGTCGCATCTTGTTGGTTGTACTCTGCGAATATATGAGCCGTGCACGGACCTATGAAAGTTAAAGGAATAAACAACTTCATTATTTTCTATTATAACTATGTAAAGTTTTATTTGCGCTAATCACAATATCATTAGACCTACCGTGGTTTAAAAATATCGCACTTATTAACAATTTTATTGTATTTCCGTACCTTCTGTTAAGGACGTTCACGCGAAGGGCGGGTGTTTGTTCTGTAGGTATTATTATACATATCTGTCTACCGTACTAAACCGTACAACAAAACATGTTCGAATCGCTTTTCTTTCGTGCTTCCTTCGGCACTGTGCTGTTCTCATGAAGGTGTCTGTTACATTTCAGTGTTAACATATGCAACCATTTTTGGACATCAATATCTTGAACTCTGAAGGGTTAGACGCAGTGCCTCTTCAGTAACCCTCAAAGTGAAATTTGTTCGTCCATTTTTCCTTCTGACGTCTTATGCTTCTTCTCGATTTCGGCTTATAATTTAATGCTTGTTTGGGTATCTTGCTTATGTCCATTCTCTGTGGGTGTTGTAGCCACTTTTGTTGATATTGCTGTATTTGTGTTCCGCACTCGAGGTTTCTCCCTAACGGGTTGATTTGTTTCCCGACCTAACTTATTTATTCCCAATAAATATCTTAAAAATTTCATTTGAGCCGCTTCCAGTCTTTGTTCATCTCTTTTCCTCAGCACCCAGGTTTCACTATCCAATTTAAAGACCGCTTTAGCTGTACTGCTGTCGATTCTTTTTTTTTTTTTTTAGACATCTCCTTTCCTGAATGTCTCCGTATGATGGCTTTTATTCCACCAACTCAACCCAATACACACTCTCACACGTTATTAACATCCATTTTAATATTATCCTACCAACTACCCTTAGCTCTCTTCCCTTAAATTTTCTCGATTACAAAACCGTGTGCATTGCTTATTCTAGCCATGTTCTATTCTACATGTTACACCCCCTGGTTTTGATCGCCCTGATACTTTACAAAGAACGTGGAAAGAATCGGCCGTAGCCTATTTTGAGGCACAATCCTAGCATTTACTACGGTGACTGAACAAAACTACGAAAAGTCTCCAAGTGACAAGTCTTAGTGCCACGATTTGAACCCGGGGACTATAGAATAAGAACAAACAGTGCAGAGCAATTGACCACGACGTTCTGCCTCTAGGATCAATAGCCTAACTTGTTATGTAAACTGTGCACGTATACACAGGAATTCAGAACCCTCCTGTGACAAGATAACGCGCGACAAAGAGAATTCTTTCTGATCTTATGTTCTTGTCTTTATTCTGGTTTACTAATATCACAACAGATTTGCAAAGCAACTAAGCACAAATTTCAATGATGCGAGTCTGAAGAGATATGCAAAAATCGTATCCATATCAGATTATCACTGATCACCTGAAGGGTGTTACTGAAGACGTGCCATGTTTTGATACCAGCATACCCACAGTGCTTTCCTGACCTCTTTCAAGTTTCGTTGGAGATATTTATTGTATTGTCCTATTGATAATTTATGGCACTAAAATGAGAATAATTACGGTGGTTTTCTTAATCACTGTACAACGAATGGCATTAATTGTGAATGGCATATGCCTATGCTATATTACTTGGATGTATGCGACTCATTTCTGGTAGTATGTTAATCTTGCATTCCCTTCCATTAAAGTCTTATTTACAAACGTCGACAAGATATTAAAAAATTCGGGTTTTATAAGCTGCGGGCAACAAGTGTAAATTATTGTTTTTGAACGTTTAGTACTCTGTAACATAAAGGGTGTATATTGCCGAAACCTATATAAGGAAGAAATCCTACAAAATATGTCGTAGAAAAGTTATACATCAGTAGTCCAGTGTTTCAGTTCCGCCAACATCATTAGTATATTAATGAGCACGTTTGGAATAGTTTTCTTTGCTAGAAAAGAGACGAGAGCGAACACGACGCCTTCTTTCAGAAGAAGCATTCAGTAATTTTGGGACACGTTCAAAAGCATGCCCACGGAAATCTTTGTTGCGAGAGTACGGTTTGGTAACTGGTTTAGTGAAACAATGTGGAGTGGTGAAATCGATCCATCGCGAATTTATAGTACAGTTTATATTACATAAACAGCCACATAAATATTCAAAATCCTTTATTCTGTTCGTTAAAAAAAAATTCCAGTCTCGTATAGGAAGGGCCGTTACATGACATGAAGTTAGCCCATGTGGTGCTGTCAGTGCGACAGGTGGAAATGTCTATGCAAACAATTATTAAATGTCCGCCTTATGCATCGTTACTGGAGACCAGATATTTAGTGGTCTGCTCGTTAACCTGATTCAACACCATGTGACTTATGGGTGGGGATATTTAAAGTACAAAGCATATAAAAGCGACAAAGTCACTCACACAGACGATGACCTTCAAGAAGTTACTTGGTGCGTGGTATAGAAACTTTCTAAACAACTTAATAATGTTACTAAATTTGTGTTAACCTGGCGTCAAGCATGTGTGAGAATTATATGTCATTTGGTGACACCTGTCTGACATGCCGTGCATTATTGCATGTATTTAATGTAAATTCAGTGATCAGGTTTCTCGTTAAGTGGTACACTGTTTGAATAGAGCTGTATTCTGTTTCACACTAATGACGCAGGATTTTGCGTCGTCTCTATTTATGTCACACGGAGGCAATGGTACTGCACCTCTGAAATATCTGATGTTTGAAGTAAGCACAGTCAGTGAGAGCCTTACCACAATGTTTCGCTAAACTGCTGCATTCCACGTGTAACTGTGTCAGAGGTAGATACTGTTTCTAACATATTCTTCTGTAGACCAACGGTATGGTGTACAACAGTGTTTCTCAACCTTTAAGAGGCCGCGGCCCGGTAAATTCTTTTTTCATAAGACGAGGGCCCGATCCCAATTGATTTACTCGTCAGTACCTTTCCAAATTTTTTTTAAGTTCATACATTAAACTAACATAACAATTAATCATTAATTATGACATAATCATAAAGAGTATTAGTACAATTATGTGTACGGTGTGGCATGTTGACAAATATAAAATTACATTTAAATTAGTTATCGATTCCAGGAGAATCTCTCGCGGCTGGGTATAATTGATGCCAGGGCCCGGTACCGGGCCGCGGAACGGCGGTTGAGAAACAGTGGTGTGCAGTGTCACATTCGCAAGTGGATAGTCAGTTTCACTCAGAATTCCAATGAAAAATAAACTGTAAATGTGTCCATAAATGCGATATCTCAAAGACAAGTCTGCACAGACGTTCGGTAAGTCTAGAGGCAAGTCTCCACGTGTGTTGTGTAGTCGAAGTTGCAATAAATCTGCTGCCGAATCGATTCTTATTTGCAGACTGCAGATTTTTGGGCATAAATAGACCTATCAAAGGGTGTGGCGGTGCAGGTTACAGGGTACTGAGATTTTGACGACCTGGAACTGATTAGTATTTGTTATTGCTAGTAGTTGACGTCAGTCATAATGTGTGGTGAGAATTCAGTGGCAGCTTTATAAAATGCCTCGGCCATGAGTTTATTTAGCAGTTTGTCGAACGTTATAGATCGCTGCTATGCTTGTGGAGGGTTAAAAGTAATTATTGCTGCCAAGAACAGTTAAAAATAGTGTCTATAAGAAGCCTGTGGGGAGAATATAAGATGATGGTTCAAGTGCCGAAAATATTAAATAATCAAAAGAAACATATATTAATAATTGTCCAACGAGATGCAACACAAAGCAGTCTATTTATTATTCTGCAAGTTCACTCCACATGCTTCGGGTGTCAACCACACCCATCATCAGGAGTACACAAAACTGTAATTACAGCCTCCCTCCAACGTGGCCAGTCTAGCTTGGCAACGTTGGAGGGAGGTATCTGCACAAAAAATATGACCAGTACCGGAGGCTGTAGTTACAGTGTTGTGTACTCCTGATGATGGGTGTGGTTGACACCCGAAACATGTAGAGTGAACTTGCAGAATTGTAAATAGACTGCTTTGTGTTGCATCTCGTTGGACAATTATTGATATATGTCAGCGATGCACGGAACCATAAACATAAAATTAATCAAAAGAAAAATAATTTTGGACTTGTTCGATCTATGTAGTAACTAGCCTTTTTTTTTTTTTGCATTTGAGTGACGCCATCCCATTGTATATGTGTAATAAATTTCATTGCAAAGTACCGTCATACACAACAATTGAATATCAGTTGTAGTTTTACAACTGGTTAATCAGGCTACATGTTTCGGCCGTTTAAGCCGGCCATCAATCGTTAACGAATGTACCTTAATTGACAATATTATTCTGTAGGCCTGATTATGGCCGATAAAACGGCCGAAACATGTAGCCTGATTAACCAGTTGTAAAACTACAATTGATATTCAATTGTTGTTTATGACGGTATTTTGCAATAAAAAAATAAAAAAAATAAACTAGCCTTTTACCCACTTGGATCGTGTTGTATGTTTTTATGGTATCAGCACATTTATGAGACACTTAAAATGGTGTTCTTTCCACTTATATCAAGGAAAGCAAATTCATTGCTTCTTTTCTTCCTATTCCCACTCAGCTATGTCTGATGCGTGAAGACGTTTCCTAATAAGTGAGCTATAACAGACCTCAGACCTGCCTCCAGACTCCCGTCTGTACAGACGTACCTTGACTTCAGCCTCCTCGCGTGTTGTCATCTGAAAATTGGATGTAAACATTATGTTAGCCCGGCACTTAAGTCACGGATCTACAGCCTTTTGTTGCAGTGGAAAAGCAATATGTATTACACATTCTTGGTGTGTGTTATCCAGAATGGAATGCGTATGCGCCGTATTATCAACTGTGGCCTGCCGGCTCTGCACTATTTTTCGACATTTTTTCGTAAACGGCACGATTTTCAAAGAAAGTTACTGAACATAAGATGCGCGTTTTGAGTTTTTCTACATATTTGTCTCAAACATTTCTAATCCTGAGAAGAACTGAGGGAAATGTGATCAAAAATGTATATTTGTCTGTATGTAAAGTGCCTGTTGTTCATGTCAGATTTTCATAGCACTTGAATTTTCTCGACAGAATTTCGGAAAATACTCAAATATCAAATTTTATTTAGAAAATCCGCTCATTGGGAGCCGAGTTTTTCCGTGCGGACAGACGGCAATTTTGCAATCGCGCCTAAAAGGACGCGAATAGAGATAGTAATTATATCGTGCGTGCTTTCTTAGTTTTTGGGGGCAAAGAATTCTACGTAACCGAATGATAAAATAGTCCATAACGACATTTACTGAAGACTGTGTACGGTTTTTTAAATCTGAACGCAAGCTTTGGCCGGTGGAGATTTATTGGGCCCACACACTATAGTACACGGGTTTGTGCTTATTGTTTCAACCCTATTTCGGTGGGGAAGCGTAACAGCACAGAGGGGTGGTGATTATCTGATGCCCCTGTTGTATACGGCGTCTGACCGTTGAACGATTATTGATTCGTATTAATCAAGCACGTAATTAGCAATCAGACTATCGCGTCAGCTTAGCTCATGTTTGGATACACTACTTAATCAAACGTCACAAAAATTTATTTTCTTACAAGGTTAATGATTATGTCACAATTTTCCCATGTTGAAGGTAGTTATTCCAACACTTATTTACTATATGTAATATCTTAGCTCCTGTAAGTGGTAGTTTCTTGAGGCTTGACAAAGGAAATGTAAGAATTTCTCATCCCATACATGCATGTTACATGTTCCGTCCTTCTGACCTTTTGTAGTGTGATAATAGTTATAAGTTTTGATGCGCGTCATCCCCGTTGTGTTGGTTCAATAACAAAGAATTTTTGTGTATTACACATACCCTAAAATAACACCCACACATATTGTATAGCTGCTCTGTAAGTTAAATGACAACCTGAAGATGGCCCACATATAGGGCCGAAACATGTAGTTGTATTCCTACTGTACAATTGGGTGAAATATAGTTGTGTTCAACTGTATGTGTAATACACAAAAATTCTTTGTTATAATTACAAGATTTTAGTGAAGTGCACATTACGGAGGTTCTCAATATGCTGTTGTATCCATTCCCCTGCAATTACTCCCTTTATGTCCAAATATTCTCACTATGCAGTTTTATCCAAGCGCCTTCCATTACCCGCTTAAGTCCAGATATTCTCAGTATACAGTTTTATCCAACCCCCTACCATTACTCTCTTTTATGTCCAAATATTTTTCCAACACCCTCACACTCGTTCCCGATTTCATGCCCATTCAAATGGGTGCGTACAGCGACAGTTCTGTATATTCTAATCATCAGGTTTTTAGATGCGAGCCGGGAAGAGAAATGATTCTGAACTGAATGGTAGAAAGTATTTTCGGAATTCTCTACCTACAAAACAGAAGAGAGAAAAACGCGAACACGCTCCAGTCCTGGAATCAATCTCAAATTCCCATGCCGTTTTTCGACGACTCTAAATTCTTTTTCTTTTTCTTTCCTTTTTTTCTTTGTTTTTGGCCAGATTTCTTTTCTGGTGATGATTCTTTTCAATCTGCTAATGTATCGATTAATCCATTAGAAGTTTATTGAATTATCAAACAAGATTGTAATACCTACAGAGTCTATTCAGCAGTATGGGAGATTCAACTTTCATTTGTGTTACTTCAGATTTGAAATCACTGCTTATGTTTCCATTGTGTGATTCTTAACTGTTGACGCTTTCTAGATTAGTCTGGGGCGCAGACTACTTCACCACATCTCGTATAATTGCAGAAGTTGCTGATTTTGTCCTCAGCCGGAGAACAAATCCTGGCAGTTGCAAGTTTACAGAGCTCTGTGTGTTCGTTAACAAAGGGACTACACTAAAGGAGTGCAAATTCGCGCAAGCAGCTGTGAACATGACCTCCCAGTTCGCGGAGTTCATTCCATTTAGACAAAGTAACACAGTAATTGCAGTAACAAATGTAAGTATCTTGTGGGATTACTGAACGCCTACGAGATCCAGCTGCAGGTTGGATTAAATTTTAACTCGGGTTGAGTCTGTTGCAAGGGAATATTTTACCTCATTATTTCGATATAACTTGCAAGCAGACCTCTACGCCTTTCATAATTAGGGTTTCAATTGAGGAGTACATATCGTGTCAACAAGTACAGTCTGTTCTGCTGCAACGAGGTGGTTCCATTCCTCTGAGATATTGCGTTGTAGAAAATGGAGTAATAAAAACCTGGCTCGTCATCCAACCGTATACTTCACATAAGTCTATGAAATCGCGTGTTACTCAACACGTTGTACGAAGGTTCGCGTTTCAAACAGAGTTCGCCTATTCGTCAATGGCATTGCAGCCAATTCGCGTTAACAAAATACATGTAATAGCAAAACTCACTGCGTTGTAATTACTGTAGTAAAAGCTATTTCAAATTGAACTTTGATTAACGGGGAAAATACTTTAAAGGAAAAATATCTTGACTCCAAAGAATAAAAACTGACAACTAAAATAAACCTTGACATTTTGTTGACCGTGCATCTCAGTATATTTATCTCAGTATTTAACCAACTTGATGCACAAAATTTTTGTTTCACAATAAGTTTTATTTCATGCCTCTACATGTTTCGAGCACATGTGCTCATCGTCAGGAGTTCAAAATTGCATTACACAGCCTCTGGTATCATCACACCTATAGGTGATTACTGAGATAAATGAAATAAACTTGTTTTTCACATTCTCCATTCCGTGCATTACAGTTCAATAATTACAGCTCGGAAAACGAATGCACACAATTTTATCAAAGTCACCGTATTAAGACATACCAGCTCCTACATGTTTTGGGCCATACTGGTCCATCATCAGGGAGCACAAAGTTGTATATAACAGTTGCTTAACCTTTTAAAGCCTACTGGTTACGTGATGCACCGACAGGTTTAACATTCAACAACAGTACGCTCTGCCCACACTGTATTTATGTGTTTTGTATTTATCTGAGAACAAACAGCGACTTGTGCCACTTACAGCATAAATTTATCAGTTTTTTTATAACCGAAATACAAATTGTTTACTGCGGGTTACGAACTGGGTCATGAAATAAAGCAATCTGTCATCCGTCTTCAAAGGGTTAAAGTTTCCTGCCTGCACGTTTTCTGCTAGGTGCAAGAAGTATTAAGCAGCTGTTTTATAAAATTTTTTTCTCCCTGATGATGGAGCAGTTAGGTCCGAAACATTTAGGAGCTGGTGTGTCTTAATATTTTGACTTAATAAAAGTGTGCATTCGCTGTTCGAATTATAATAAACTCGTTTCTAATAACGGGAAATATTTGCTGCTAAAATGGGAATGGAAGATATCTGCGTAAAATATTGTGGTCTGAATATTACTCCTTAACATTATGAAGACTGTGCTGAGCCTTAATTACCTATAACAATTAAACCGTACTGCGAAGTAAACACTCTTCCTCTCTGTTTATTTCAGTATTTAACCAACTTGATGCACAAAATTTGTTTCACAATAAGTTTTATTTCATGCCTATACATGTTTCGAGCACATGTGCTCATCATCAGGAGGTCAAAATCATCACACCTATAGGTGTAATGATACCAGAGGCTGTGTAATGCAATTTTGACCTCCTGATGATGAGCACATGTGCTCGAAACATGTAGAGGCATGAAATAAAACTTATTGTGAAACAAACTTTGTGCATCAAGTTGGTTAAA
>Ga0131853_10021822_pt1 | contig 11609 bp, 2 predicted proteins | sample TergutLab28metaG_FD_92764 | JGI IMG/M metagenome (GOLD analysis project Ga0131853, IMG submission 92764) | Labiotermes labralis P1 segment gut microbial communities from Petit-Saut dam, French Guiana - Lab288 P1 (version 2) (version 2) | ecosystem: Host-associated > Arthropoda: Insects >...
GAAGGTTACTGTAAAGCTTTGCGTTACCTGCTCCCATTGTGCGATTAGATTACGGGCCGATGTTACGTTCAAATAGCCGCCTTCTGGTGCCCAGCCTAGGAAATTCCAGCCAGAGCGGTATGCAAGTACTGGTAGCTCTGCATCGTCGCCGGATACTACTTCCTGCGTCAATTCGCCGCCGCTCTCTCTTGTGCCGCCTGCTGGGTCGAAAGTTACTACAAAGTATTGCTCCCATTGAGCTGTTAGGTTACGGGCAGATGTTACGTTCAAGTAGTCGCCTTCTGGTGTCCAGCCTAGAAAGTTCCAACCTAGACGGGTGGCCAATATCGGTAACTCTGCGCTATCACCAGATACTACTTCCTGCGTCAATTCGCCGCCGCTTTCTCTTGTGCCGCCTGCTGGGTCGAAAGTTACTACAAAGTATTGCTCCCATTGAGCTGTTAGATTACGTGCGGATGTTACATTCAAGTAATCGCCTTCTGGCGCCCAGCCTAAGAAATTCCAACCTAGACGGGTGGCCAATATCGGTAGTTCTGCATTGTCGCCTGATGCTACTTGTTGTGTTAATTCGCCGCCGCTCTCTCTTGTGCCGCCCGCTGGGTCGAAGGTTACTACAAAGTATTGCTCCCATTGAGCTGTTAGATTACGTGCGGATGTTACATTCAAGTAGTCGCCTGCTGGCGCCCAGCCTAAGAAATTCCAACCTAGACGGGTGGCCAATATCGGTAGTTCTGCATTGTCGCCTGATACTACTTCCTGCGTCAATTCGCCGCCGCTTTCTCTTGTGCCACCTGCTGGGTCGAAAGTTACTACAAAGTATTGCTCCCATTGAGCTGTTAGATTACGTGCGGATGTTACATTCAAGTAATCGCCTTCTGGCGCCCAGCCCAGGAAGTTCCAGCCAGTACGGGCAGCCAATATCGGTAGCTCCGCGTCGTCGCCTGATGCTACTTGTTGTGTTAATTCGCCGCCACTTTCTCTTGTACCACCTGCTGGGTCAAAGGTTACTGTAAAGCCTTGTGTTACTTGCTCCCATTGAGCTGTTAGGTTACGGGCAGATGTTACGTTCAAATGGTCGCCTTCTGGTGACCAACCTAAGAAGTTCCAGCCAGAACGGTATGCCAATACCGGTAGCTCCGCGTCATCACCGGATGCTACTTGCTGCTCCAACGCACCACCGCTGTACCATGCACCACCTGCTGGGTCGAAGGTTACTGTAAAGCTTTGTGTTACTTGCTCCCATTGGGCTGTTAGATTACGGGTAGATGTCACATTCAAATGGTCGCCTTCTGGTGACCAACCTAAGAAGTTCCAACCAGAGCGATATGCCAATATCGGTAGCTCCGCATTCTCGCCGGATGCTACTTGCTGCGTTAATTCGCCGCCGCTTTCTCTTGTGCCGCCTGCGGGGTCAAAGGTTACTGTAAAGTTCTGACCGCCGCCTGGAGTCCAAAGAGCTGTTATTATACGATCTCTTGTTATATTTGTGTAACTGACATTCCATCCGTTAAAAGTGTAACCCGGACGATCGGTAAATTGTGGTGGCACCGCATCGCCACCTGATAAAACGCTTTGCTGGAGCTCGCCACCGCCTGTGCGTACTCCACCATCCAAGTTAAAAGTTACTGCATGGTACAAAGGAGGTGCGTCTGTACCTGCACGTACAATTCTTACAGTAGAGTATCCGCTACCAAATACTGTCCCGTCACCAGTAGAGAACCCGCCTCTTCGTATTGTGATATCTTGGAATCCTATTTCCGAATTGTTTACAGGAGACGCCGGTGGTATTAATAATCTTACACGAATTACTATCTCACCATAGTATTCCCATCTTTCCCATGGGTCTTCTATTAGATAGTACAGTCGTGAAACACTACCACCAAGCGTTACCTGGCCGCCGTGCACCGAACTTGTTACGTTAGCTATCGATCCTCGGAAAGGTGGATCAGGGTTTCCAAAGCAACATGTACAAAGGCCAACTACTGGCTCGTCGAATACAAATGAACCAGTTAAGCCTGCACCAGGACCGAATGCTCCCGCAGGGTAAAGCAATTGAATTGATGTTGCCGCAACACCCATAGGTCTCGCAACTCCAGCAGGACGATCAAACGTAAAGTAAATATCCACAATGGTTTGACCCACAGGCACTGTTATTACCGGTGAGTGCGGCTGCCATGCAACACTACAGTTTGAAACCGCCGGCGCAATGCCTACACCTGTAAATGGTGCAATCGACATCGGCTCGAACGCGGCTCGCGCGTTAAACGACGCAAATGGCAATGACTGAGACATCGGCGGAGCGCCCAATATAACCCGTCCGGGATTAATATCTCGTGTTAGTAAGTATGATTGTAGAAGACCAACATCTGTCCAGTCCACTATGTTATTGTTAAACACGTCTGCTGCTCTTACGTTTATATTTGTTATACCTCCGGATAGGAGATATGCTTCCAAAGTGTTGAGGTCTGCAAAGTCAACTATATCGTCATCGTTCACATCACCCCATAGTGACCAGATTGCAAATAAATCCAAAGTTCCATTAGCAAATAAATTATCTATTTGTGTCTGGGTTATAGATGAGCTTTGAAGCAAAGTAAATATTCCGCCGTCAATCCATTCGCATCTGTCTGCCAACGAGGGGCGACGTAAACCTGGGTTGGTAGGGTTGGGAATTGAAGGACTAACAGTTGGTCCAAACCGGCCGGAACTATCCAACGTTTCGCCTTGGAACCATCCCCAAAACGCATGGCCCGGAATGCCGATTTCGCCATGAACGCTACCAATGCTAAGTGCTACATTCAACAGATCTTGGTCAGGCCATTGTGAGAGTGGTGTACCCGGTGCAACGGGGACATTAATAACCAATATGCCGTCTTCATTTGGTGTTCCGTAGTGTCCGAACCGGCCTATAAGGTCTTGATTACCTGTGTAGATATGGAAAGCTATCTGATATCCACATGCTTCTTCTGTTACAAAATAACCATTCTCGTCTACCCATACCGCGTACATGGCTAAAAAACCTGCAGGCATGGCAGCGGGTGGAGTAATGAATATATCGGCCGGTGGTTGCTCACCAACTACAAGACCGGAGATATCCATTGCCCAACCTGCGAAGAACCAGTCTTCGTAATCTACAGGAGTACCTTGAACCCAATCCAAAGCCACACCTTCAGATGCGTGACCCGTTACGGGGGCTTGATCATTTACGATTATATTTGGTACGTTATTAACTGTTAGGTTTTCCACACTAGGACTTAGGTTTATCGTTAAGTTTTGTGTTATGCCTTGACGGATTACACTTATTTCAACTGTTCTTGCCTCAGTAATTATAACGTTGGGGAGTACCTGTATATCCAGGTATGCTTCCTCAACTGTGTCGTTTATCACTATTTCGAATTCGAGATCATCGATTGTAGGATTAAGATTGATCTCGCCTATGGCTGTGCCGTCTGTATCTACACGAACAGCATAGGTGGTGTTACATATATCTACTGTATTTGGGGTAATGGTAAATCTTGCTTGGGTAAATTCAAATGTAACATCAGAAGTTACCTCCATTTCGGAAGTTGCAACGTAGTAGCCTACACCCGGAGTTATTGTCCAAGCATTGCCTGTGTAGCTGTAGCTATCCATAAACCAAGATGTATTCTGTGTACCATATACCCGCACATCAGAGCCTATTGGCACCATTGCGGGTGACGTTACGGCTTGCCATATGTCAGAACCTGGGTGTCTTACTTGGGCAGTTACTATTCCGCCATTTGCAGCGGTACTGGAGAAAGTTAGTTGCACATGGGTAACTCCATATACAACTTCGTTATACTCCCAATAATTATCTTCTGGCTCTCCAGCGTTGTATCCAAATTCGGGATCGCTTACTAAGCCTGCATCTTGGCCGTCATCTTCTCCAAGTGGAGGATGGTTGCCGTACTCTTCATCTTCGTGATTTTCTTCTATGTTATTTTCTTCCACATTGTCTTCTATAGAAGGAGTGTCTGATACGTCACCCTCTTCTATATTATAAATATCCGATACATCGTTTTCTTCTACAGAAGGAATATCTGACGTATCGCTTTCTTCATAATCGGGTGCGTATACTTCTTCTATTACATCCGGGGCAGGGGACTCCTGCACATCCTGAATGCTTTCTCCTTGCTCGACCTGACCTCCATCATAGGCTGCCATAAACAAAGTCAATGGAGTTTCAGTTATCATGGTCGCAATTATCAACCACGCTACGACAATCTTTGCCGCGTTAGAAATCCTCTTCTTGTTTTGTAATCCGAAATTCATGACGGTCTCCTTCCGTTCACATTGTGAGGTATTATTTGCTGTTGCATCGCTTATGTTTTTATTTCGCTTGCTTATCACGCTAAATCTCCTCCTCGCGCACTTGCGCGGCATGTTGTACATGGATATTTTATTTTACTATTGCATTGTACTACGTAGATACAATCTCAGTTAGGGCAAAACTGTATCAAAGTGCAAACATTATTGTGGCAATATTACTTCATACTATATAGTCAAATTTGCGCAAATAAGCGACAATTTTATAGGCATTTGCTATACAACTGCAGCATTTACAGCGTTTGACGCGACAACCAACCTGTAAAGTAGGCATAGCATTTTCTTTTATATAGTGATATAATCCACAGACTATTTCAGAAGGAGCAACCCCATGCCAAAACCAATTGTAGCTGTAGTAGGCCGCCCAAACGTGGGCAAGTCCACTCTTTTTAACCGCATAGTAGGCGACCGTTTAGCCATTGTAGATGACAAACCTGGAGTAACGCGTGACCGTTTATACGCAGATGCCGAATGGCTAAATCATAATTTTACCCTAATAGATACCGGCGGACTTGACCCAGACTCAGACGATATTATGACAAAACATATCTTCCGTCAGGCAGAAGCTGCTATCGAAAACGCACATGTAATTTTGCTCCTAGTGGATATCAAAAGCGGAATTATGGATGCAGACCGTCATGTAGCGGAGCTCTTACGCAAATCAAAAAAGCCAGTTGTACTGGTGGTAAATAAAGTAGACAACCCTAGCCGGGATAATCATGAATTATACGAATTTTATGAACTGGCGCTTGGTGATCCTATTCCAATATCCGCGGGGCAGGCTTTGGGGCTTGGGGATATGCTGGACGAAATTGTGGCGCACTTCTCCAATACGGACGCGGATGAAGAAGATGACACCCGCATTCGTGTGGCGATTGTGGGTAAACCCAATGCGGGCAAATCATCGCTTATCAATAAGATATTGGGAGAAGAGCGGCTGATAGTCAGTGATATTCCCGGCACTACGCGAGACGCGATAGATACCTATGTCACGCGTGATGGACGCGATTATGTTTTTATAGACACCGCGGGGCTGCGCCGCAAGTCGAAGGTCAAGGAAAATATCGAACGATACAGTATGCTACGCACCATAGCTGCTGTAGAGCGTTGCGATGTATGTGTTCTGCTAATAGACGCGGAAGAGGGGATAACCGACCAAGACACAAAAATAGCGGGTATAGCCCATGAAAGTGGCCGTGCCGCTATAATAGCCGTAAACAAATGGGACAAGATTGAAAAAAATGATAAAACCATGCGCGAGTTTACCAAGAACCTTGAGACAGAGCTTGCCTATATGCCATATGCGCCCAAGTTGTTCATATCCGCGCTAACGGGGCAGCGGGTGCATAAGCTATTCGAGCTTATATATTCCACGTATCAGAACCACGCGCTGCGTGTATCCACAGGTGTTTTAAACGACGTAATATTGGAAGCCACGGCAATGCACGCTCCACCCACCGATAAGGGGCGCGCGCTGCGGGTTTATTATGGCACACAGGTTAGTGTAAAGCCGCCTACGTTTGTACTTTTTGTAAATGATAAAAAGCTGATGCATTTCTCATATACTCGCTATTTAGAAAACCGGATAAGAGAAGCCTTCGGGTTTGAAGGCACACCTATACATTTCATCACGCGAGAAAAAGGTGAGAAGGTATAACGTAAAATTTCAACTGGTGACTCACAGTCACCAGTTGAAATTTATGCTATTTTAAATTTGTTACTGCTTACAGTATAGCTATGGCGAGCTTGTGAAGTAGTCGCAAACGCAGGTGAGCATTATAAAAACTTCAGCCCTATAATAAGGAGGAATCATTCTTGTTTCGCATAATTTGTTTGCTGATCGGTTATGTTTTCGGCATGATTCAAACCGCGTACTTCGTTGGACGCATGTCCGGGATAGACATCCGCGAACATGGCAGCAAAAATGCCGGTTTCACCAATACAAACCGCGTGTTGGGCCGCAAAGCCGGTGCTATCGTCTTTGTGATAGATGTCATCAAAGCAATCGTAGCTTTTGCCGTCGCAACTATCACCTACAATCACTTTTATACAGTAATCCCTCGCATACCCACTGCTGGCGGTACATTCTTTTACACGAGTTACTTTATCCCAGGGCTGTACGCAGGCATTGGTGCTGTCTTGGGTCATGTCTATCCATTCTACTTACGGTTCAAAGGCGGCAAAGGCGTGTCTTGTGCACTTGGGATAATACTTATGCTAGACTGGCGTGTTGCACTAATCGCATTTTCCATTGGAGTAGTTGTAGTAGCGGTTACGCGCTATATATCCTTGGCGTCGCTTCTGATAACCATGTCAGTGCCTGTGCAGTTGATGCTGCTCAACGGTATCCACCACTTTAGAATCGCCTCTGATGACCTGCCAGAGTACGCCATGCTTGCAATAACAGATAGAATGTATCCATCAGAGGCCATTTGGCTAACCGCTGCCTTGGCCGTATTCGTCTGGTATCTCCATCGCGAAAATATAAAGCGCCTATTATCCGGCACAGAAAATAAATTTTCTTTTAAAAAGAAGTCTCCTGTTTCTCCATCCAAAATATAATCTAGCTAACTGATGTTTTTCACAATAAAAAGCCTCTTCCCGGTGTTGGGAAGAGGCTTTTTAGACTCATAAAATAGCGCGTCTTGTTTCATGAACATTTCACATCAGACAGCGTCCTATCTTATGTGACCATGTACATCCGACGGCGTCCCGCCAGATGTACATGAGTTGGTTTTCATTGCTTATTTCGTGTGCGCTCTCGCACGGTAGGTTGTTATTACCGGTTTGCTGTACGTGTCCATCTCGCTACGTTGTTTTGCATGTAGAAGTAGTAGTTGTTTGTTGCACATAGTAGATAGAAGTAGTACCAAGAACCTGTGTTTGTTGCATCTGGGAAGATGCGTACATTTGCTACTCCCGCAACGCTGCTTGCGTTAGTGTCGGCTCTGCCTAGTGCGCGGCCAATCAACGCTGCTGTTTCTGCACGAGATATTGCGTGTGTTGGTCTGAAAGTTCCTACAGCGTCACCATGCATCCAGTTTATTACGTTAAGAGTGTAAACATAGTTGCGTGCCCAAGGTGCAACATTTGCCGCATCCGTGTAAGGCAGGGTTCCTGCTGTTCTTACTGTGGTTGTTCTTGCGATAATTGCCGCAAGTTCTTGACGTGAAATCGGTTGGTTTGGTCTGAATGTTCCGTCTTCGTAACCTCTTATCAAACCGTAACGATATGCTACTGCAACATAGTTGAAGAACCATTCGCCGCCGTTTACGTCGCTAAATCTGCCTGCAATGTTTGCACCAGCGCGAGGTGCGCCTATGCCGGATTGTGATGTCATTGTGCGTACAAGTATTGCCGTTGCTTCTGCTCTTGTTAGAGATCCACCTGGTCTGAATGTTCCGTCTGGGTAGCCTTGCATAAAGCGTGCGCGGAACAGTTCGTTTATTGTATCGTCAACGATATCATCTTGTGGCTCTTCTTGAAGTGCTGGTGGGGTTGTTGGTGGAGTTACTGGTGGGGTTGTTGGTGGAGTTGTTGTACCTCCGCCACCGCCGCCGGTGCTTCCACCGCCGCCACCACCGCCACCGCCACCCGGTGGTTGCTGTCCGCCGATTACGCCGTTCCAGCCCCATACTGCGTGTACGGTTAGGTTGTTGCTTGGCATATTAGCCGGTGGTGCTGTGATATGACCTGCTGCTACTGCTGCTGCCCATGTCATACCTGTTGTTAGGTTAGCTGTGGTTGTTGTCCAGCCTAGGAATTGTCTGCCTGCTACTGAACCAGATACTAAGTTAAGTGCTGCACCTGGTGCGCGTGTTCCGCTTTGTGTTTGTGTAGCTGGTCTTGCTATTGTTGTTGGGAAGTTAGATACGGTTAGGTTAAATCCTGCCGGTGGCTGTTGTCCGCCGATTACGCCGTTCCAACCCCATACTGCGTATACAGTTAAGCTGTTATGTGGCATTGTTGCGCCTGTTGCGTCGCCATCTGGATTGTTAAACGGTACCAAGTGGCCTAGGTCTCTTGCTTGTGCCCATGTTCTGCCGTTTGCTGCTGCAGTTATTGTTGTTGCCCAGCCTAGGAATTGTCTGCCTGTCGCTGTGCCGGATGCAAGATCCAGTTGTACACCAACTGTGCGTACACCGTTTGCGGTTTGACCTGTTGGACTTACTGCAGTTGGGTGATTTCTTACTGTAAGCATATATCTTGGTGTTACCACTATGATATATTCGCCGTCACGGTCAGGACATTCGATAACTTTGGATTCGTAATATGGTGGTAGGTTTAGAACGTACAAGTCGTCGTCCGGATTCCACCCATCTGGTGGTGTGATGATAATGTTGTGATCGCTATCGCGGTCATAGCTCCACTCATGGTCGCCTGTACCTGGTGGTAGATTTACTATACCGCCTTCGCTGATATCAACTGTAGGTGGTGTGATGATAACGGTGTATTCACCATTTACAGGACCTACGACTATATATGTCCAGTCATCACCAGGTAGGTTTACAAAGATATCATCTTCGATTGTGTCACCCGGGGTTTCTGGGCGTATTACTATTACGATGTTGCCGTCGTCGTTTACTTCGCCCGGAGGTGTTATTGGTTCGTAATCTACACCCGGAGGTCTGGTTACGGTTACATAGCCACCACGGTCTACGTCTACGATAATTTCAGATTCGCCAATAATTGGGTAACGTCCCCAAATGGCTATCAAGTGCAGGTTGCGTGCTGGCATTGTTGCACCAGTCCACAATGTTACGTCGTTGATATCGTTACCTACTGCAATAACAGCTAGGTTTGCTGGTGTTGCTTCTGCCCAGCCTAGGAACTCCCAGCCTTGTGCTACACCGGATACCAAGTTTAGAGGTGTTCCGAATACGCGTGAGCCGCTTGCTGTTTGTGCAGGTGTTGCTGCACGCACTACTGTTGCTGGGAAGTTGCTTATTTCAAGCATTAGTCCGCTTGGCGGTGTAAGGATGATGATATATTCGCCGTTACGATCTGGGTCTGGTACGATGTTGTAATCCCAATCGCCAGGAATATCGATAGCAACAAGATCATCGTCAGGGTTCCAGCCGGTTGGTGGTGTTACTATTATTGTTGGGTTTTCTGGATCGCTACCTGGCGCTTGTGTCCATTCGCGGTCGCCTGTTCCCGGTGGTAGAGTTACTTCGTCGTTATCGTTCACACCTATTGTTGGAGGTGTGATTACTAGAATCCATTCGCCTTCATTGTCTTCGCATGGGTCAAGCTCGTAAGTCCAGTCGTTACCTGGTAGGTTTACAACTATATCTTCGCGCTCAAGTTCCACGTCCGAGCCAGTTTCTGGGCGGATTACTACTACGATATTGCCTTCTTCGTTAACTTCGCCCGGAGGTGTTAGTACTTGGTACTCTACACCCGGCGGTGTGTTTACTGTCACACTACCATCACGGTCTACATCTACAACAACATATACTAGAAGCCATTGTGCGTATAGGTCTTTGTAATCGTCTACAAGCGTATTGAAGTCGAATACATTGTTACCTGCGCGGTCTGTTGTCCAGTGTACAAACTCGTAGAGTGGACGTGTTGGAGGTGCCAGTGGTAGTACATTTGTATCAACCTCTACTAGCGTTGTGCTAAATAGTGCGTTGTCTGTAGCGCTTCTGTTCATCCAGAAGTTTACGCGTACATAGTCAGGATCTACACCAGGCCCTAGATTCCAGTGGGCAAATAGGTCAAGGTCGTCGGTTATAGGTGTATTGAAGTCAAACGGAGTTGATAGGTTTGGATTTGTGTGCCAGCCTGCAAATATCCATAGTGCACGCTCTGGATCTGACGGTGGTGATACAACACTGCCGTCGTATACTGTAACACTGTGGAATACTGCTGCTATACCTATGCTACCGTTGTTCCATAGGAAGCGTACGGTATGGTCTTCGTCTGGGTCTGAACTGCGCATCCATTGTGCAAACAATGTGCGAGTTGGTTCGTTGGCTACTGCGTCTGTAGGCAATACGCGTACGCCGCCTGCCGGTGCAGTAAACCAGCCAACAAAGGTGTAACCTGGACGGGTTGGTGCTACAAGAGCGTCAACCGCTGGGCTTGCCAGTGGGTTTGCTACCAAGTTACCGTATGCGTCAAATGCTTGTGCATAGGTTTGGCCTGCTGTGCGCAGGATGTTGCGCATTACAGGAGTTGGTGTTCCTGCTACAAATGCACCTTGGGTAGGATTGAATATTACGATTTGACGATCGTTGTCATTCACTATCCAGCGAGCAAACAGATCTGTCTCGTCGGCTGTTATTAGTGTTGCAAAGTCAAAGTTTGCTGCGTTGCCACGTGGTGTGCTCCAACCTTGGAAGATGTAGCCTGCACGGGTTGGCATTGGCGGAGCTGCTACTGCAGTACCGCGCTCTATTTCTATTGTGCTAAACAGTGCGTCATCTGCCGCATATCTGTTCATAAAGAAGTTTACGCGTACATAGTCGACTGGGTCGCCGCCGCCTGTGTAGTACCAGATTGCATATAGGTCACGGTCTGCTGTTATTGGAGTCGCAAAGTCGAATGGTGCAAGTGCGGTGCGGTCTGTACTCCAGCCTTCGAATCTGTAGTTTGCACGTTGTGGTGCTACAGGTTCGGATACTGTGTGGCCATTGTGTACTCTTACGGAGATGAATACTTCGGCTTCGCCTGTGCGGATACCGTCGTTCCATAGGAAGCGCACTAATGGGTCTGTTACGTCTGGGCTGCGGTGCCACTGAGCGTATAGAGTACGGGCTAGATCTGTGGTTACTGCGTCTGTACTATTTACGCGGCTGCCGCCTACCGGTGCATTAAACCAACCTTCAAATCTCCACTCGTAGCTAGAATTGCTGCTTGTGCGGGTTGGTGCTACCAGTGCCGGATTCACAAGGTTTCCATTTGTGTCAAATGCTTGTGAATACGTATCTGCATGAACGATGTCGCGGTATTGTAGCGGAGTTGCTGCTACGCCTGCGAATGCGCCGCCGTTTGGATCGAATGTTACTACTTGGCGTTGGTTGATATCTGGTGTCCAACGAGCGTACAACGTACGGTTTGCTGTTATCGGTGTTGCAAAGTCAAAGTTCGTTGCATCGTTACGTGGGGTACTCCAGCCTAGGAAGATATAGCCTACTCTGATTGGAGCTACTGCTGGGAACGCTGTTAGGCCTTCTCTTACTTGGCTTGTGCTCCATACAGTATCATCCGCATCTGTAAAGTTTCTCATAAACTCTACACGGAAGTATGTCGGA